>Ga0268249_1000199_pt1 | contig 38394 bp, 25 predicted proteins | sample AgamicAtPe_FD_200257 | JGI IMG/M metagenome (GOLD analysis project Ga0268249, IMG submission 200257) | Agave microbial communities from Guanajuato, Mexico - At.P.e (v2) (version 3) | ecosystem: Host-associated > Plants > Phyllosphere > Phylloplane/Leaf | place: Guanajuato, Mexico | collected... | reverse complement strand
TTCTCGAATTGCTGAACTTAATTAGTTGCCTATGCTCATCCGAGATCCAGGCCTTTGCAATGTGCCAAAATGGCTTCAAGATCCAGGGGAGCTCATGGACGAGCAGGTATGATAATCCCTTGGGGAAGTAGTTTTTCAAGGAGGAGACCAGGAAAAGTAGAGTGACCATGTCTGCGTTTGCCAATCCGCCGCCGCTGCAATCGAACACCATTGCAATACCTGGATGGGGAGTTAATTTGCTTGTTATTAGTCATGGAGTTAATTTGCTTGTTATTAGTTATGGGCATGGAAGGCTAGTTTCGAGAGGCTGCACCTGCTCGATCCACCTACCTTTTCCATTTGCCTCCTCATCTATCTGCTCAATATTGTAATATAAAAATGCTTGAAGAATTGATTGTATCTCAGGTATTTTCCTATGAACTTTGACGCGGATGTACAACATTTTGTTGCCCTTCCTGTCTGGCTCGTAGCCGAACACTCCGCCAACCTTGTAGAATTCGGCGGGGAAATCCTCTCTCCTGATTGAGTTCGTTAGCGACTCGTGTTTGAATCGCATTGTATTCTTCAGCATCTCGAAAGCAAGGTCAATGTCGAGCTTGTGTCGCAACAAAAATCGCGACAGAAACCAATCGTCGGTTTTGCATTTTACTTTGTCCTTTTGCGAGTAGATACCCGGATTTTGTTCGCACTCTTGCAGGATTCTGTCTCGCAACTCTTCGACAAGTTTCGAGTAGTCGAAATCGGGCATATCCCTTTCGAGCGTATGAACCGCGGAACACTTGATTTGCTCTGCTTCTTCTAGCTCAAGATCCTCATCCTCCGTATTCTCTTCACTTTCATTGTTAGCATCGTTCAAGTTTGCGAGCGGAATTTCGTACTGGTCATCGTTGTCATTCAGGTCAGCTTGATTTTGAACCTGGTTAAACTTTTGCTCATGTAATTGGGCCGGCGCTGTGGTGGCGACAACCATCCTGACGTTTCAGGGTTCAACTTGAACTGAGAAGCTGTGACTGGTTGGTCTGCTCAAAGCTGTCTGAAGTCGCTCGATGACTAGATTCCTATTTGAACTTGTCGCTCCTACTTTGGTGTCTCGCTCACTGAGAAAGAGAGAGAGATCTTTGGGCAACACGCTTCATGCAAGCGATTGGATTGAGAGCAGAGAGGAGCGGAGTGAAGGAGGGAAGGAAGCGAGGAGGAAGGGATAGGGCGAAACGGGGATGAACTTTGCGAGATATGGTTGCGTTGATTTGCTCGATCGGCCGCTTGTTGGTGGCTCAATGTCAATGGTTCGTTGTATCTGTTATGGTTGCAATTATGTAGCTTGCTCGAGGAGGACTCCTTGCAAATGTGCAAGCGGCGGCGAGGGCTCTGCTTGCGGGAGCAAAGAAGAATCAGATAACAATTCTGTAACGTCACCAAGGATGAGCTTCTTCAAATTTTGGCCAATTTCCTCAAGATGCTTTACAGCCTATCGCTCGTTCGATTTGCCGCGACAAGCAGTAGCCGAGCAAACCTAGGAAGCGGCGGCGGTAGCAATCTCATGTGCACTTAACAGGTGGAAGTTGTGGGGGTTTTCAATTCAGGTTCAGGCGAGCTGGTTGGCTTGCACGCAATATGAGTTTGCCTTCTCTTAGTTTGTTTGTCCGCTCGATGCTTTTGGAAGGCAGATTGGAGAGAGAGTTGAGAGGCTCTCGAGTGATCTCGTTGGCGCGCTGAGGTAAGAGGCAAGCGCGTTCTTCTGTCTGCTCCTCCTCCTCCAACCGACTCGATTGTTAAGCTCGTGTGTCGGCTAGACTAGGAGCCATCTAAACCCACTAAATCTCCGCCCCATTCTCGCTTCTCTGTTTGCTTTTGCGCCTCTTATCATTGGCGGCGGCGGCGCCAGCAGGAGCAGGAGCAGAATTTCGAAATCTCTCATGGACGACGAGAGGCTCAAGTGTTGTTGCTCCAGGAATGGATTCAGCCCTTTGCTATAATGAAAGTATAATCTCATAACCGACGGGACGCCGCCAGCACCAAGCCAGTTTCCACCAAAACGCCAACCATCGCAACCACCAAGACAACCTTTGCTAATTGTAACTGTGCCATTGGCAATGTTAACATAAGCCAAACAATAATAACCATCAAACATGCACATCCAGCAACAGAGCTCGCCGGCTTGGCAACAGGTTTCAAGAAGTGCTCTAACACTAGTGCAGTGGCTCCTTGGACTGGAAGCTAAATTAGCTCGCACCAGCTCCAGCTCCAGCTCCAGCCGCTTGTCTCAAGTCCCGCTTGGAAGGTGGGCAAGAGTCTAGAGCGAGAGAGCTCGTTCGGTTCGAGCCTTAAATTTGACTGCCGATCTTGCCCCAGCAATGAGCAAACATGAGAGAGCTCTAGAAAGTAAACGGGTATTTCAGGGATCTGGTTTGCAATCGTACGCTAAATCTCAATGCGGCAGAACAATTGCTAGCGCAAAATTGGAGAGCTACTCACTAACACTGTCAATTTGGCTCAAACCATTCAATCTATTCTAATCAGAGGTCTAAATCAGTGTGGCGATGCAGGATCCTCAACTCGTACCTGCCGCGCGAGACAGGTATGATCCTCTTGGCTGCAGGGAAAGAGAGTCTTGCAAGTTGCAACAGCAGCCCTTTGCACAAAGCGCGCCAAAACACCTGGATGCAAGTGTCTTATTCCGCAACAAGCAACAAAGAGTCTAGCACATTGAAATCATCATTATGCCTCCAAGAAAACCTGTTAATTGCGCCTCGTATTCGAGCTCAACGCTTAGACCGACTGAACTAACAATGCCTCGCCAATTCACCGAGCTTCACCGACCAACCATGAGCATGTATAGTCTCTGAGGCAATGCTCACCGCCAGCTATCCAAACCTCTGAAAGACCATTGTGTCTCCTCTCGGGCTGCTAGAGTTGACAAGCCTCCAGCTCCACTGGCGCCCGAATCTTGTCTCTAAAATTGCGCCTCAGCTGCCATCTGGGAGGCTGCACTTTCAAGCGCCAGATTTATTCCAATTGAACAAATTTCAAGACCCATCAAATCAACCAATTCCAATCACAACAGAATCTGGAAGTCGACTCATCCTCTCAGCTTCTCTGAGTGAGTGGATTTCACTGATGATCTAGCAGTTTATTCTAAAAACAACGAGCGATTTGTATGGATGTAAAAACATCTATCGCCGAACAACTATGCCTAAAAATCACTCAACGGGCGCAGACTCCAAACTCTGGCCGGAAGGAGAGGACTTGAAACAGGAGCAGTTGATTTCCGTCTTTGAGCTGCTGCGGAGTTTCGAGTTTTGAGTTTGGGAGCCGGCCGATTGTGACCTCTGGCCCTTTGTGGCTTTCAGCTCGCACCTCTTGTTTGGCTCTCTCTTTGTTGGCGACGAGAATGGCGACACAAAGGAGAAATTGGAAAACGGATTGTTGAAGCTGAACCTCTTCTTGGGCGACTCTGTTGCTCTCGAGCTAGGAGCCAACTCACTTAGTAGACTGGCAAGCGAGGAGCGCTGCTTTCGAGCCTCTGGCGCCGATGGTCTACGTTGTTTGTCTGATCCGCTGCCACTGCTGCCAACCTTCATCTCGTCCTGCAAGAGCCGTTGGTCGGCTGACCTAGTGTTGGTCGAGCTTGCTGCTCCAGGCGGTAGACTGTGGCATCCATCGTTGCCCAGTGTATAATTCTCGCTTGTTTTACACACAGAACTCTCGCGCCTCTTTGGCTCGGCTAACTCTGGCTCGGTTTTGCACTTAGGATGGCCGCTTGCCCAAGCTGGCCCCTTTTCCTCTTCCCCTTCCGCTTCCCCTTCCTCAGCCTCGGCCTCTCCCTCTTCATCGCCCTCCTCCTCCACTATTGCAACGTGCTCGCAACCTGGCCGCCCACTTGCGCGCTCCAATTCCTCGGCAAACCTGACGCTCGAGCTGTTGGTTGCGGCACCCTCTAAAGCTGGCTGCGGAAGCTGGCTCGCGCCCTGTTCCACCTGCCTCTTCTTAAGCTTGCGCAACTTGAGCGTATCCATACGCATCATGCGCTGAATGTTCGAGCTCAGCTCCCTGCTTGAACTCAATCTATTCAGGTGGTTTGATTGGTGGTGTGGGCGTGACTGAGTAGTGCCAACTTCCGTGACCAAATTCGTGTGCCTGTCTTCATGGTTAGCTGGTTGTTGTTCTTTTGCGCCCTCCTCGCGCTGAGTGGCCTCCGATTGGTTTTGGTTGTTAGCACCCTCGGTGGTGTTGAACTCTTGTCTGCAATTAGAGCAAACCTGTCCGCTCCCGAGCTCGCCCGCCAGCTCGCCTGATTGGCGCTCAAGCCACTGGGCCAGACGCCAAAAGGGGCCCTCAATGCTCTGATTGCGTACCTTCAACTCGGTTCCGGCACAACCCTTGCTATTGGCCGCTGTCCCATGCTCGCTGCTCCATTGGCCCGCGTTTAATTTCACTCGGATAAGAAACCTCTGTTTAAAATCCAACGAGCCGCTTCCATCGCAAAGTAAACACAAGTTCTCGTCCTGAGCCTGGCGCTGTTTGCCTGCCTCCTCTTGGTAGCTACGGAAGACGAGCTCTAATTCGTTTTCTCTGTTCAATAGAAGCGCCAGCAGCTGACGGCAACCCTCAAGTTGGCCAACCTGTTCAACTGCCTCCGAGATAATGGAGCCGCTCAGTTGGCTCGATAGATGGCGCAAGTGGGCGCCCTTGGATGCGGCCAAAGCTCTTTGTGCGTCCGCTTTCTTGCTCGTATCTTGTTCGCGTTTACTCTCTACTGGGCAGCAAATGTGGATTATTTTGAGTTAGTTTTGGGTTTTAGTTTGCTGTGTAGGGCATTTTTTGCGCATAGATGGATGAATTAAGATAGCAAAAGCCTCGCCGGCTAGTCCAAGTCTAGAGGACTGACAGGCCAGCTAGATTTGGCCGCCAAGATAGCGCGACACCTGGATCAAGTGAGCGAGTGTGTCCAAACGGATCCCTGAAGAGCTGGGCGCCGACGGAGAAAGACAAAGCAATGGAGGAGTCCGCATTCTCGGCTGCGGCAGCTATAGGCGCCGGAAGTTGGCCGGCCAGCCCGGCCAGCCCGGCCGGCCGGATTAGCCGGACGATTGGCGCGCTCGGCCGAGAGTGGCCGGTTTGGTGCGAGTATGTGTGGCAAATTCCTCGCGGTATCAGGGGGTCCATCTCGCGATTATGGAGACGAACGAGGACGAGTGGAGGCTCGAGCTGGCACTTGGGCGCTCGCTTGCATGGGCGCCAGTGTTGCGGCTCCAGAAGGATAGGTGGCCGGCTAGATTAGAATAAACTGGCGGCCGGACGAGCGCATGGAGTGGAGTTGGTGGACTGGACTGGACTGGACAGAGCGGAAGGAGAGGCAGTGGCGGGCGGATGGATGGATGGATGGATGGGTAAGTGGGTGTTTGGTTGGGTTTGGTTTGCGTATAGATGGATGAGCTTGGCTGGAGGGGCCGCTCTTTGTTGTCGCGCGTGCGAGCCACCCATTCGCTTGCCTGCCTTCCACTCAACTGCGTCCGCTGGCGCTTGGACCGCCAACAAATGGCGCCACTGGCGACATTTGTGTCGGCCAACAGGATTGAGCCGCGCGCGCGACAGGGAGAGAGACACGTCTGCGCTTCCGTGCACTTTGGACAGTGCGCGGCCAGGTAAATCCGGGGCTCGCCAGGTTGGCTGAACATTAGGGAGCGCTGAGAGGCGGGGGCGCCGACGGCGAGAGTTGGAGATAACTGATTTTCCACTTGTCTCGCCGCTGACGGGAACAAATTTCCCGCCAAACCAGCGGCGCTCCAATTAGGGGGATTCTGGCGGCTTGTGAGTTTGAAGAGAAAATTAACTTTACATTGGGATTTGGCGCCTTGAGCCGGGCGGAAGTGGCGCCCAAACAAAGGCTCTGCTTTGGCCTGTTTGCGCAAATCTGTGCCCCAGATGTCGGGCGCAAGTTCAGCGATAGCGGCGCCAAAGAGGCCGACGAAGACGACGACGAGAAAAAGTCCTATCACAAGCCACTTACTTGGCCGCTCTCGCTCCAAGTTGGCCGCCATGAAACTGGGCGCCAATTTCAAATTCCAACCAAACAGATTGGACACTCTGAGCGCGGCCAGCCCGTCTATAATAGAGTGTCTATAAGGTTTGCAGACGCAACCAGAAGTCGACATTCAATGGCAGACAAGCGAGCAGAGCAGGGAGCGGAGCGAGAGTTGGCCAATCGGCCATTTTGAAGCCATTTATATTCGGGTGTCGGGCGAGTTATTGGCGCGTGGGTTTGTTTTGTCGTCATGGTCGTCATTGTTGTTGTCAGTGTTTTCATCGCGATAGTTGTTGTTGTTGTTTGGAAATTGGATATTTGGACAGTGGGACAGTAATAAATTCGTCAATTTTTCCACTTGTTATTGCTCCATCTCGAGTTGCCTGCCCAAGCGGCCGCCATCAGTGAGGAGAGGCTGGCATGCAAATATGCGCTCTTTGCAGACTCGCACAATGATACAATGAGCTTGCCTAAAAGGCGGCCACTCTGATTCATCAAAATGGTCCAGTTTTAGGTTGGACGAGTTTGGCCAATTGATTTGGTAGGCGAGCGCTGATTGGCCGGCTCCGTTCGAGCTGTCGGCCCATGCGAGCGGCCCAGTCGCGCTTGGCAAGCTTGCGCGAGGTAATTGGTCGCTTTGAAATTTGGACAGGCTGGCAAGCTTGGCGGCCGCGGCGGCAACTGCATGCAAATTAGTCGCCCGGCTGAGAGGGCGCGCAAACACCTCGCGGCTCCGGATGCGCGGGATTTGAGTTAAGTGATGGACGAGCGGCGGCTTTGGCGCCGGCTGAGGGACAAGTGGCCGATTGGCCCGTTGGGCGCCGCGACTGGCACTGGCGAGCCATTGGGCGCCGAGCACGTAGCGCAGTGGGCGCGCTTGCCCACGGACGCGCGCATACACGCGCGCGCGCGCCTAGCAAAGCGCGCAAAGTCGCTAGGTGCGCTCGCCGCTGGGATTATCATTTTTATCATTATGGTCAGTTGGTTCAGCGCAAAACTAGTCCAAGCCTCTCGGCGGCCAGAGCAAAGTGAGCTAGAGAAGCCGAGCGGCAGACGCAAGAGTGCATGTTTTTGGCTCTGCCTGACGCTAGCTTGTTGGCTTTGCTCGAGCAATGAAGTTGCTTACGCCTGGAACTGGAGCTAGCAAACAAATGAGCAAACAACCGACGCCAACGACAACATAAATAAATAAATAAATAAATAAATGTTCTGCATCAGTTAAACAAACTAACAGGCAAAGAGAACACTGCAGGCTGCATGTTCACCCTCTCATTTCAGGCAAGACTCCCCCTTCGTCCATCTCTCTCTCTCTCTCGCTCGCTCACCCGCAGACTCGGGCACAGAAATCCAGCCACTCGGCTGCGAAACTAATAACAACAGTAATAATAACGGTCAGGCTGGGCCAGGTGAAGGCAGGCGGGTTGAGGGGGGACAAGATTAGGGCGTCTCAGTATTTGTTTACACGTTTCCGGCTGCTTTAAGCTCCGGCGGGCGGGCGGGCGAGCGAGCGGGGAGGCAGCGCGGCGGTATTTGCTGGTTCCGAGCGGAGCCAGTTTGCGGGCATCGGGATTTGTCATTGGAGTCGGAGGCGCAGCAGCGCGGAGCCAAGATGCAAGTCGGGTGCGGAACTTGGAGGTCGGGCAGGTGGACTGGCGAGCGGGGGGCGGCCAGGTAGGCGGTCGGGCCGAGAGGGAGGCTAGCGCCAGAGAAGACTTAAACTTACCCTCCATGTCCATGAGAATGAGCTGCTCAAAGAGATCTTGGTCGTTGCTGGTCAGCGACTCGCCCAGTGGCCGCTGCCTGTGAGCCTGATCGGTGGGCTTTGCGTCCGCGTTGGGCGGGCGGGCGTGGCTGGCCTGCAAGCGGGCGGGCAGGGGCGAGTGGCAGGCAAACTCCTCGCTGGAGCTGCAATTTCGGGCGCGGGCTTGCACGAGCGTGGGGGGCGGGCGTCTGCGGCCAGACTTGTTGTGCTCGGCCGCGGCGGCAGAGGCAGCGGCGCCGGCCGAACTTGAGCCAGTAGTCTGGCCGCGCTCCTCCTTTCCGTTTCCGTAAAGCTGATACGAGTCGTCCACAAGCTCCAGCTCGCTGCCCATTAACTCGAAATCTTTTATCAGCTGCTCCTCTAAAATCCTCTCGTGCTTCAGTGTTTCGTCCTCGTCGCCAAGATAATTCGTTACAAAATAGGTTACAAATGGGATTCCATTTATCTCATTTGGATTATCTTCAACGACAAATCTGTCCGCTTTTATCAGATTTCTGTTTGCTCAAGTTTGGGTTGTTTCAGTTTTGTTTTGTTATCGTTTTCGTTGTCATTGTTTTTATCAAGTTAAGTTATGTTTAAAGGTGAGTGTTTAAGTTTGGTTGAGTTGCGCTGATTAAAGGAGAGTTTCGTGTTTTGTTTTCTAAACTGAACTGAACTGAACTGAACTGAACTGAACTAAATTAAACTAAACTAAATTGAATTTGTCACTTACTTGAGCGTAAAATCACTTATATGAATCTTGCCACCAACACCATTAGTTTCCAGCTGGTTAGCTAGTGTTGTTGTGTTTCCAAAGAGCGAGTAGCGCGGCACTCGCATGCCCACAATTCCCGCCATCACCGGCCCAGAGTGGATGCCGATGCGCATCTGCAGAAATGGTTTGCAAATTTTGCATCAGGAGCAAGAGATGGGAGCACTTTTTGAGTCAGTCTATCGGCTCTTGCCATTATTTGGCCGCCCGAAGGCTCATTGGGGACAGGAGCGCGGGCGGCCGCATTGAGCGAGCTAGTCTCTCGGGTGAATCAAGTGTCGCTCTTGCCAAACTGATTGATTGGCCTGCCTTTCGCCCGCCGCCAACCTGTCCAAGCGGCCGACCCAAATGATGCCACCAGCAGGGCGGAGGGGCGGGCGGCCTTGCCGAGCGCGCGCAGGTCGAGCCCGAGCCACTTGCGCCCCAATCAACTCCGGCTGGCAGCTCACAAACGAGCCAAAGGAGCCCCAATCTCTGCCTGGCGCCCTTGGCCCAACAACAAAGTGTCGCGAGAGAATAGACGAGCACTCGAAACGCTCAATCATTTCGGCCGCCATGATAGATATGCGACCGACCGAGCCAGCCAGCTGGCCACTTTGTCCGCCCACAACTCGCGCGCAAACCCGAGCGCCGCCCACCAGCCACTCAAGCTGGTTAGTGGCAAACTGGGTTAGCGAGCGCGAGCAAATCAGCGAAATCAATCGCAGACAAACAATCGGCCGCCCTGCCTGTCTCGACGGGCTCGCTCCTTTTTGGGCTGAGCCGGCCGCATCCCTTGCCCAGCGCTGAGGCCAGCTTCGCTCTAAAATGTCGGCCCCAATTCCGCGCCGCTGGTTTTAACTTGGCGCCGAAGGAGAGCAAATAGCCATGAATGGACTCGCTCGCTCAGCGCGGCCAATCTCGGCGTTGGCCGGCCAAAGAGGTTGGCCAATTTTCGGCCCCGGCCAAACTCACCGACAACCACGCCGGTGCGCCGGCCAACGCGAACGAGTCGGCCGGCCGGCCGGCGGCGCACAATGGGTTGCCGCGCCCAGTGGCGTCCAGCAAGCTCAGGGCTCAACTCCATTAAACTCGCTTCACTAGAGCCAACTTCACTTGTCGGCTTCCATTACACGTCACTCGAGACGGGCGCCTGATTTGATTACTTTGCCTGGCAGCGCAAACCTGCGCTTGCCCGTCCCCCGCTCCACGCTAACGGCGACAGGCGGGGCCGGATAGGCAACGGCGACAACAATGGACCTACACAAATCTGGCACCCTTGCACTCTGCGCCCCTCGGCGGGCTGCACTGGCTGTTGGTGGGCGCTTTGCGCAAAACTAAAGCAAACAATTAACGCCAACAGCCTCCAGCTTGAACCTACCTGAATTGGCTGGTTGTCTGCAGGCGAGCGGACAGTTGCAATCACCTTCACCATGTCCAAGCCCATCTTGACGCACCTGTCCGCGTGGTCCTCGACTGGCTCAGGCAAGCCGCCAACAACAACGTAAGCGTCGCCAATGGTTTCAACCTTGAAAACTCCGTGGATGTTTGTTAGATTATCAAATTGAAGGTACAAAGTGTTCAAAAGGCGCACAATATCGATTGGTTTCACATTCTCACTTCCGCACATTTTTGTAAAACCAATTATATCTGAATAAAGGCAGGTAACTAAATCAAAGGATTCGGATTCAACTTTGTGTCCGTGCGATAGTAGGGTGGCAATTTTGGCAGGAAATATGTTGTGCAAAACCTCGTTTGTGCGCTTGTTCTCTTGGCGCAATTTTGTGTCCATCTTCTTGAGATCGTTGCTAGCTTGGTCGAGCTTCTTTACCGCCTCCCTGTCCTCCTTGTGGGTGTGCGACATGAGGATCAGCTCGCGCGTTCTATCGTGGAGCGCCAAGTCGGACATCTGAACTCCGCAGGCGAGCAGCTGGTCGAGATGGTCGACGCGCGGCGAGCACAGGTAGAGGCAGAGCTGGCCGCCCGATAGGATTATCATCTGCCCCTTGAGACGGAGGCTAACATGATTCATGGGGTCGCCAAGCTCGTCGAGCTGCTGCTGCTGCCGCCGCTGACCTTGGCCAACCTGAGCACCCTCGTGCAAATGCTCCAGGGAGGAGCGGCGCCGCTGCCTTGCGAGCCCATCCAGTGGGCACATGGAGCCTTTTCGTGGGGAGCTGAGCGAGTCGCTTGTACTTGCAACCCGTTGGCCAAACACACAGTTGCCTGATTGATGGAGCTCCACCTTACTCCTGTCCTCGGCTCCAATCTCATATTTGGCGGCCTCACCGGTTGACTCGGGACACGAGCGCCTCTTTGAGCGGCGCTGGTCGGCGTTCAAAACGAGCGGCCGCGTTCTAACTACAAACACCTGATTCGTGTGGTCGGCGATTGCGTCAAAGGTGACCTCGATCTTGGGACGAACAATGCGAAAGAGGTCGTTGAAGTCGACCGCTTGCCCGCGACGGGCGCAATCCTCTGCGCGCCGCCTCCAGTAGGAGCTAGTGACTCGAAGCAGCGACTTGCCCACCTGAACCAGCTTAAATTGGCGGTCAAATATCACATGGAATGGGAAGGTTTGCATCATGATCTCGCTGTTCACTAAAGAATCGCGGGCATTTGTGCTGAGGGAATCGTAAATGTTCAACATTGTCTCGGACTGGATGAGTTGCTGCGCATGTGAAGTTGTCTCATAGTGTTGGAGGCCGGCTTCTGTTTGTTGCCCACTTGATTCCGCCTGAGGACTCGCGGCGGCACTCGCACCTGTACCTGCAGCTGAATCTGTTGCTGTGGCAGCGGCGGCGGCCGCCGCTCCAGGTGCCGTCTCTTCCCGCGCTCGCCGGTCTATCTTGAGCACAACGTGGTCGTCGAGCGGCGGCTGCTCGCTAGGCGCAAGCTCGCACTCGGTGACCACAATGTCTGTTTGGAAAAACTCCCTTGCCACCGCCATCACTAAGCCTTTCACAATGGGACTCAAACCAGCGCGCTCGCTATAGTAGTGCAGGTACATGGAGCCAGCGAGCGAGCAGCTTGCATTCTGCTTGTGTAGCTCGTCGCTCCCATTTGCTGGCCCGTTTGTTTGGCCGCCCGGCTCAGCCGCCGAGGCCAACAATTGGCCAAGCGACACTTGTTCGCGCAACTTGCACCCAATTAACTGGGGCGCGGGCGGCAGAGGCCCCTTGTGCTGGCCGGTTGCGTTCAGGTGGCGCGTTACCCTGAATGAGGGTGCGCGCATTCCGGGATAAATGGAGGCCAGATGGTCGTGGAGGTTGTCCAAGTTTGTGAGAAAATCGTACAAGTTGCTTCCGAGAACTCGTAGAATTTGATCGTAGCCGTTCTTTTGGCAATACACTAGAAAGTGTTTCCCGAATTCCTCCAAACAAACCTCAACTGGGAGGCCACTAACGCTCGAAGCAGCGGCCACCAGCTTGAAGGTCATCTCATCGTCGTAGACCTGGTGCATTAGGAAGGAGGCGCCGCGCAGTTTTATGCCCGAAATGTTCCTGTTCAAAGTGGCGGGAGGATACGTGCGAGCTGGTTAGCGGTTGCGTGGGCGAGTTTAGGCTACTGATGGCGGGTTGTCTGGGTTTGGGCTCATTGGGGCCATCTGATAGGCGGGAGGGCGCCTCAAACGTAAGTGTATAAATATGGAACGGTGAGAGCTCAAGTCCACGCACGGACGAGTTGCGGGCGGGGATATTGACCCATTCTTGAGGGCAGAGGAGACAAATGGGCAATTGGGGTGAACTTTTCTCGCGCGCCTTTCTGGGGCCTTTTAGCAGCGAGCAAATTTGTTGGGGCACAATTTTATCTATTCTGGGAATCGGTAAAAGCGGCCGATTCCAGAGCGAAGGTCAGGAAGGAGCGCCGCTCGTCCGTCTCGCGCGCTGCCGATCCGGGACAAGTTGGGCCGGCCAGGCCGCTGCCAGTGACAAGGCGCAAGCGAGCGCGTTACGCGCGCGCGAAAACTCGAAACTTGGACGGCTCGTTAGCCAAGCAGCCGTCAACGCAATCGGCCCTCGCGGCGCAAACAATGGACTCATCGGCGGCCGTGCAGTTGTTGCTGTTGCTGTTGCGTGTTCAGCGAGGCGAGAAGGTAAAGCAACAAAGTTGATTACCAACTTACACTGAAACCGCTAGCTGGAGAGGTCAGGTTGCCCGTGGAGCTGGAGGCAAAAGTGGGCCAATCGGGGGGCAGCTCGGCCGGCTCGTTCATATCTTTCGCCTCGTCTGTGGGCCCGAGCAGTCGGCGCAGTTGTTGTTGTTGCAGCTATTTTTGGGCCCAATCATTTACGTTTCATTTAGCATTTGCATCCTTAATCGGGGCATCGAGCCGCGCGGGCTGTCCGCTCTGGGGCCCAGCTCGCGGGCAACGGGAGTCTGGACGCCAGGCGGGAGCTTGAGGCGGACAAATGGGCCCATTTGCTTGCTCGCTCGCTGGCTCGTGTTTAGTTACAGGCCGCCAAGCGAGCCGCGACCCACTAGCGAGCGTTGGTTTGTTGCCATGCCCAAAACTGGAGCTCCAACAGCCCCAGAGAGAGAGAGGGTTTCATCAGAGTCCAAAGTAGAGGCCATTCGAGCGGCTCGCAGCAATCGTCACTCCGAATTTGGAGAGGAAAATGTATTTATTTGCTGCCAATCTTTCATATTTATATCGAGCCGTTCGCTTGGTTTGCCCGAAACTGGCAAGCGCGCGAACGGAGCTATGTCCTTGGAGCGTTGGCATGAGCAACGCGACCAGCGACGCGTTATCGGCTCGCTCGCTAGTTGGCGCGCAAGTCTTGATTTGCGCGCAAACTCTCGCGCCTCTCGCAGCCAAATGCTCGCAAAACCAACTTTGACCTCTCAAATTGAAGCCGACTAAGCTTACGCTCGAGAGGCTCCACTCGCACCTGAATTGGTCCCGTTTTCACTCTTGATTTGTGCAATGATGCCGCACCAATTGGAGGCTCTCTCTCTCTCTCTCTCTTTGTGGAAGATGAGACGACAGGAAAGGGAACAAAGTTGAAAAGTTTTTCAAAATTTCAAGGCGCCCACACTTGGCTCGCTGCCACTGTAACTACTGTCCTCAGCCTAGATGGCGGCCAGATTCGTTGGTGGCTAGACTGGCTCGGTTTGGGTGGGCAGAAAATCACGCACATCACTATTCACGTTCAAGGCTCATGGAGTAAACACGTAACTTTTGCGCCAAAATCTCGAGCCGCCATCAAGAACTCGCAATCTCAGCCGCAAGTCTGCTCCAAGCTCTCGGGCATCAACATAAACATCGCTAACGTTTCAGTCATTAGATGGGACTTTATGGGAGCCTTGCGGGCACGTTCTGCCTCCGTGCTGACCTAAAGCGGTTTGACCTCCAGCGAGTTTGGGCGCGGCCGAGCAAGGCGACCACGTGACTCCCTTGCGAGCAACCGCAGAGAGAGAGTCCAAAGCCGGGGCATGAAGCTGCAGCTTGTTAGAGGAGTGAGTGTAGGTGACAACTAAGAGCTTTCAGAGCGACAACTTCTTGTAATCTAATTTGAAGCTCCTCGGCTCCTCTGGATGGATATTACGGCGCTGGAATAATAAAATTACGCCCATCTCGCGCAAACACGAAACCAGTTCTGGCGGCCTGAAACTGGTGCGCATGTTTGCAAGTTAGCCTGCCGAAGCCGACGAGACTTGCCGAGGCGCAGGTGGCTGCCCGCCCTTTGGCACCAATAGACGTCCTAGACGTCCGCCTGGCGCTCGCCAGTTTGGCAGCAAAGTTAAACTTGAGAGAGGAGCTGGCCAAATTGTTCCGCATCCAAGCGAGCTTAGGGCCAAATTCTGCAGTCAGCAGATGTTTGTCATTAGAGTTGAAGTTTGCTTGGCGAGACAACAATTGTCTTGGCGCTGCAATTTGGTGCCGGAGCAAATAATCGCCGCCTTAGCCTGGCTGCAGATTGAGAGATAGAGTTAGCCAGCCAGCCAGGCAGCCAGCCGAGTAGAATAGGCGGAATCTTGGCCCACTCAGCGGGCCAACCGGCTGACGGAGGCCGCTTTTTGCTCCAGCGCTCTGATGGGACAAAAATGAGCGGCTATTCAAACTGGCTAAATGGATTTCCATCGGAAACTTTGCCCCACGCTCCTTGGATAGCACTCAGGGAGTGGGAGGCTTGCTCAACTCCCTGAGCTCAGTTGTATGCAAAGCGGTCAGATGGGAAGAGACGTCCTATTTGCGGCACAAACCGTTGGGCTGCCTCCAGTGGAGGATTCACGCTGCCATCTCAGAGCTGGGTTGTTAATTCCGCCCTCCAACGCGCAGCCACGAGCAACCCAACCGAAGGCTCCTCGAGTGGCCCCTAAATTGGGGCGACTTTTCGTGAGGGCTCAATCTAGTTTGGCGTAGTTGAACGCTCCAAACGCTTTCACCGGTTCCAATGCAAATTCGCATGCGAACGCAATTTGGTCAGCCACTCGAAGACTTGGCCGCGACGAGAACTGATTGCAGACACTTGAACTCCGATGGTTCGAACGAGCGCCAGCGGTACAATTAGCGCGTGGCCAAGAGGCTGGTCGCCAACAAACAGCCCAGTGGCGTCTGTTTAGCCGGCTTACCTGGCCTGCTGAGCCGGGCAAGCAACTCCTTGCGCGCCCTCTGGCTACTGGGCGTAGAGCGCGCACTTTGGCCCCCTCGGCGCAACACCGAGGGCCCGGCTAGGCAAGAAACTGCCAACTGGTCGGCCAAGAACAAAGCCAGTTCCATCAGCGGCCGCCAACATCATCAATTATCTTTTTCATTTTGCTCAAGCCAAAGAGGAGGCCGCGGAGAGTGAGCGGGATCTGGGCCGTCGATCTGGCGATCGCCAAATGGAACCATCGCCGGGCGTCCGCGAGCTGTCTCTGGCTGGCGGCGAGCTACGCGGCACAAGAGCGCGAGGTCGGCTTTGGGCAACTCAATCGAAGTAGAGATTGTGCGTAGGCAAAAATGGCCAACCAAATGGCGGCAAGCCAAGAATGGGCGCCTCTAACGGAGCAGTTCTCGCTTGGCGCCCACTTGGCCCTGCCCGGCTTGTGGCAAATCTCTCGTGACAGGTGAAGAGTCAGGGTGAGACATTGAATGCGTTGCGGAAATTGCCTCTTCTCGCCCCCTTTTGCTCCGCTAGGCACTTGCCTGGATGGGAGTCAAATCGTTGGAAATTAGCGAGCTAGTTGGATTAGATTTGCGCTAGAGTTTAATGAAAATTTGCGCCTAGCGACGTTCGCGACTCGCTCGAGTCGCGCTCGCTCAACCTCAATTCCTTTGGCCGCGCGCTCGTGCGAGCACACGAACTTCAATGGCGTCGGCGGCGCCGGCAGCGATGAGGACCAAGCCGACCGCCACAATGGGCGGCAACAGCCGGCCTAGGTAGACCATCTTAAATCAGAGCGTGTAAATGGGCTTAGGTGGGCGCAAAGTTCAGCGAGAGGCGAATGTAAATCATTATTCCAACTGGCCGGCACTTTTGGGGCTGGCTTAAGTTGCAAACTGTTGGCACTTTGAGGGGCCGAGCGCCCATTTGGGGACATCACACGGAGGAGCCTCATATATATGCTGGCGCTTGCATTTGAAGGCGGCACGACTTAAACTCTGGTGGGCGCGCAAAATCTGGCGCAATACTAGGTTAGCGTCGTTAAGTTTGAAGCGACAAGAGCTCATTGCTATGCAACTGATTTTGGCCCTCAAAAGTGTTTCGCCTCTCGAATCAAATTCAATCCAATCCAATCTGATAGAATTGTGAGCGGAGGATTTCGCTAAATAAAACCCAAGCCAACCAAGCTCAAAAGGACAAGACTGGACTTGGCTTGGCTTGACCAAAGGAGTGAGCGAGGGCTGCGTCTAACACGTAAGATTTGGTCAGGCCCCCAGTTAGCTGGCTCGTAATCGTCCCGCTCGCTCCTCTGCGCAGCCATCATTAAACGTTGGCCGATTTTTATGATTCCAACAAAATGACTGGTGGCAGAAAGTAAACCATTGTCGGCGGCGGAAAAAGTGTCAACTGCACTCGGCATTTGGGGTCCGCCGGCAGGCTCCTGTGTGTTTCGGGCCGGACAAAGTTGGAAGTGGGCGGAAGATTGAGTGCTTGCTCGGCCAACGTGTTTGCTTGCTTGGCGAGCGGGCAGCTTCCTTGCACGCGCAACAAAACCAAGAGCCGATCGGAGGCCAAGGAGGCAGCTGTAGCGTTGGATGGCCACAGGCTGGCCAAATTGAACGCTGGCCATCGATTTGGCGCCCCCTCTAGCGCGACTGCCGACGGCAATGAGGCTCAAGGAGGCCGGCTAATGGCTCAGCGGGACCAGCAAGACTCCCCCTCCTCATCCTGTGCGCGAGCCGATGGATGCGACAAGCAAGCTGCTCGCGCCGAAGGATTCAGGTGAAGGCTCGGTGGAGCGGATGCCAGCACTTGGCTGGCCTCAGCCGAGCGCCTGGCTCCAAGTCCAGCGCCGGCAGCGCCACTCGTGGATTCGCCGGCGACTCTCGCGGGGGCGTCAGGTTGCCCGACGAAGAGGAGAGGCGAGCGGTGGAGGCGTCGAGCCAAGAATCTTGCGCTCGTTTGTCGCGCCCATCCAGCCACCATGCCATGGCCTCCTCCGACTCGCCGCCAGTGCATTGAGCGAGCGGAAGCGACCTCTCAGCGCCCCCGTTGCAAACTCGTCGCCAGGTTCGCGCGCAAGCCCAACCAAAGCGTTGCGTCCCCGCTTCCTCTTTGGGCACCCGACCTCCAGGCGGCCAGGTGCGCAAACAGGGCGCACGGAAGCACGCGACTTGATCGGCCAACTTCCACGCGCCCGTGGATGTCAATCAATCTAACCAACGGCGGGCGAGCGAGCACGCAACCCTCTCTTGGCTTGGCCGCCGCCGCCGAAGTCACGCCCGCCAGGGAGGCAAGCCGGCGGAAGTTTCAACCTTGAGCTGGTTGCGTGGGCCCAGTAGGCGGCTGCTCCGCCGACAGGGCCAACTCGCAAAGGCCAGCGGGACGGCCAAGTTCGGGGGCCGAGCTCGATAAAGGCTTCATCAGCGGGCGCCAACGAGGACTTGGTCCGCCAATTTGGAGCGCGCTGCTGCCGGACCAAACTGGTGGCTGCCCGCCGAGATGGGCACTGATTTGGAGCCGGTTGGCGGGCCTTGTAATTGAATTAAGGGGGGGGGGGAGTTTGGAACAAAAAGCAAGTTGGCCAGGCCAGCCGAGGCGGGCTAATTGTATCCCGCTAGTTGAGAGTCCTAACTGCATCCAGCGACGCTCTGGCGCCAGAGGCCGAACTAGGCCGGCTGGTTGCCACTCAAACCCAATCTGGGGACCGAAACGCAAAGACACCGCCAAGAGCCACCGTCAACCAATCAACGGCACCAGCTCAGCCGCTTTGCACCAGCGCTGGCAGCAACAACAACAACGGCCTCCCACTCATCGGGCTTAATTGATTTTTGCCTCCCTCTTGGCGGGGAGGCCGATCGGCTGGTTCTGGCCGACTTGGCGGGCGCAACTCGGGCGGCCAATTGGCGAACCGAGTGGCTGCTCGCCCGGTGGAACCTAAATTTGGCCAGAAAGCAAACAAAGCTGGGCGCGAAGCAGCCAGAGCGAGAGAGAAGTAAAGTGAGTTGGTTTGAACGCGAAAGGAGGAATTAAGTGACATTCAGGTTAATTGGATCTTGATCTCGGTGCCTCCTTTTGGCGCCTTTGCAACTTATTTCACCTTTTCCCCACTCAGAGCTCCCATTTATCGGCTCCACTGGCTTGTTATGGCTCAGAGGCCGCGAGTTTTAGCTCCTCGCTCGCTCTGCGCTGCGCTGCGGTGGCGCCATTTTCAAATTGAGCCGCCCAGCAACTGGCCGCCGCTTGGCTGGGCCAAGCTGGTGCCGCGAACGCTCCTAGGCGCAACTCGCGCCGCTGTTATTGTCGTTGTCGCTACCGACGCCGCCGCTCTCGTTCAACTTGCCACCTCAAACTTGTCCAAACTCGGCCCCGAACTTGGAACCAATCAATCGATCAATCATGAGAGGCGGGCGCCATCTCCAATGGCGGCGGCCGCGGCAGCGGCCTGAGACGGACTGACACAGGCGTCGCGGCGAGAAAGTTGAGACTGGAGCGAGATTGAGATCGGCCGGACTGATTGGCGCCCTCCTGCCACTACCACTACCATTTCTACCGGTGCTAAAACCACCGCCGCCACTACTTCTCGGGTGGCTTCAGGGTGTAGCCGCCGTCAACAAGCACCCGCGAGCCAGTTATGAATGCAGCCTTATCCTTCGACGAGAGGTAGATGATCATTTTGGCCACCTCCTCTGGCTGGCCAATCCGCTCCACTAGCGTTGTCCGTTTTGCATTTGTTTCGCGCTCCGCTATATTGATTCCCATGTCGTCCAATATGGAGCTCGCAATTGGACCAGGTGAGACACAGTTAACCCGAACAAAGGGGGCAAAATCGTTTGCCAAGCACTTGGTTAACATTGTAATGGCTGCCTTTGACATGCAGTAAGCGAATTTGAACTTTGCCGGCTTGTCGTCCAAAACAGAGGAAACATTCACAATGGAGCCCTTGGTTGATTTTAACGCTTCAAAGGCGGCTAAACACAGGTAAACTACTGCATGCATATTAGTTGCGATGATTTTGTGGTAGACATTGACGCAGTTTTCATCATCAAATTTTGTTAGCGCTGTTATGGCCGCGTTATTAATCAGCACGTCCAAGCGGCCAAACTGGGCCAAGGTTGACTCAACCACAGACTTTGCAACCTGGTCGCCGGCCGCAAGATCAACCGCAAGCTCGAGGGGCTGCGGCGAGTGTTTGTTTTGGTGGCAGAAGCAGAGACGAGGGGGGGGGGTCAGTTGGGGTGCAGGCGGGGCGGCGAGTGCATCACTGTGCAATCTAGTCGCTCAGCTTACCTTGAAACCCTTGCTAGACTTCTCGCCGCACAAGAGTCCTGTCTCGCTCAACCTCTCCGCCTGTCGATCCACCAGCACCAGCCGATAGTTCAGCGCCGCAAAGGCCAGGGCAGTGCCACGCCCAATGCCCGAAGCGCAACCCGTAATGATAGCCACCTGATCGGAGCTGGCCGCCTCGGAAGCGGCGCTCTCCGCTGCCTTCCGGGCTTTTGGCGCCAGGCAGCATGCGTCACCAGAGTCTGTCATCCCTTTATTTCGCCGCCAAACTTGGCTCCCTCGGCCAACGAATCCGGCCCAATTGAATGTTTGCGTTCCCGCTCGCTTGAGCTCTGAGCCGGTTTCACCAGGGCCGCGCTTTGGTTGCGTTATCTCGGTGGCGGCGGCGGCGGCGGCGGCGGCGGAGACAGTGGCGGCCTAAGGGAGGCTGTTTCGGCCAGAGACGCTCGCTCTCCGGCTTCACAAGTGCTATACGAGCGCTACTTTAGGCCAACTTTTGATGCCCTGTCGTCCGACTAACTGGCTGACTAGCTGGCTGGCTGGCTGACTAAGTGATTGGCGTCTCTAGAAGTCGCTAGCTTTGAGCTTTGCTCGCTCCCTGCTCAACTCTGGCTCTAGATCTGGTCTCGGATCTCTGTCACCAAATGCAAGGTTAACTCTGAACCAAAACTGTCGCAAACACGAAAACTACAACAACTGCACCCAAAACAACTTGCTCAAACAGAACTAAACTGAGCTCGCGCTCGAGTCCCCCAAGACTCAACGTTGGCTCAGCTCAAACGCTCCCAGTGTTCGCCTGTCTGGCCTGCCGGCCGGCCGATCCTCTAAACAGGGTGGCGCGAATTAGATTGGCTATATGGCCAGGTTAGAGCTCGCTCGTTCTCTCCCTCTCTAGCGCTAGCTGGCTCAGCTAGCCAGGCTGCCACCTGGTTTGCTGACAGAGAGCGAGCGGCGTGGCGATGGCTCCGTTGGGGACCGATTTTGTTCATGCCGAAAATCAGAATACTAACGAGCCGGGCGCTGATTGTTAGACCGGCCCATTGTTGCTAGCGTGTAGCTGGTTGGCGTTGTTTCTGCATCCGTCGTCTAATGTTGGAATTAGCGCACATTGTTCACAGTATATGTTTTTCCCCATAAAGAGCGAGCGAAAGCAACGAAAACAACTAATGCCAATAGCCTGGGCTAGTCAGCCGGCCGGCCAACCAGCCCGTCAACTGTTAGCTTGATGGCGGCAATAACCTGGCGCCGGCTCCAATGAGAGATCAGTGTTGGCCACTGTTTTACAATACGGCTATCGACGCTTTCGATCTCTGTAGCTTGCAATGCGCCACTAGAGCATCGTTTGCTCGGCAGCAAGCAGCTAAAATTGAACCGAATCCGTAACACGGCAGCCGATTGCGCGATTTAAGTGAAACTGGAACATGTTGAACGAGCTCAAGTTTGTCGCTTCCTCTCCCCTTGCTCTCTACATCTGGTCGCATTAGAGCCTCGTTTGGTTCGAGATTTGATGGAACACGCTTGGCGCCAAATCACAACAGTTGCGCCACCCCCCCCCCGCAAGTGAGGCCAAATCTAGGCACTAAGAGTGAGAGAAAGAGAGGCCGGACTTTGGGGGAAGTGGGGGTGCCACTTCCGGCCGACGGCTCATCCAACGAGCGCGGTAACAGCTCATTAATTATGTAAAGCTGCAGCGCGCAAACGGAAACGAAGCTGGCCGTCCAATACTAAACCAGGCCACCAGTTTCCATGAAACGGGAGGCGTTCGTTTGCTGCCGCAAGGGCGACCATGCAATTATAAGCAAACGCTTTTTATATAGCTCGGCTCTGAGAGGATGTTTTAATATTTACTCGAGTTAAATCCTAGCTAGAAACTAACCAAATATACTTACAATATCTCTCGCCAGGCGGACTCGCCAAACAGTTGGAGCACCATGTCCTCCAAGCAACAGTGGATGAATCCATACATCTCGAGCTAGTTAGGCTAGTCTTCCTCAAATCGACGCTTTCTCGCCAATCCAAAGCTGGCTGGCTTTAGCTGAACGATCTTGACTTAAAGCTTCACAATCAAAACATCCGCTTAAGCGTGCATCTATCTTGACGCCCTGAACTTCCCGCCTTCAAACCTCCCTGATCCTCTGCAAACATTCGAACTAACTTCCATTTAATGGTAACAGCCTAAACCATCTCTCTCTCTCTCTCTTACTCTCACTCTCTTAGACAGCTCAATTGTAATACGCTGTCACTTCCATTCTGTCATATTGGCTTGGATCTCACGAGTTCTCGTTCGAAAGGGATCACGCTCATGTTCCGCCAATCATATCGATTCACTCGCGTTAGAGCCAAACTCGAGCTCCAACCAATCTAGTTCACTTCTCACTTGCCAACGCGGCTTCCGTCGTCTCGCCGGCGGCAAAATCCAGAATAACGGGCAAGTCAGGTAACTAGTGTGTTTTGATAGACTTGGGCCCCCCAGATTGAGACAATGCGACTGCGCTCGAGCTCGACTGAAGGGTTATTCTGTCCGATAGATGGCGTGAGGTTCGCGCTAGAGTCTCTCCTAAATAGTGCGCGCCAGACGTGAGATCCGGTCGCGCAAGGTGCGTTAATTTTCCGCATGCGCTAGAGCTAGCTAAATGCGTGAGTTCTTCGGACCCGATCGGCAACCAAATAAACAATCTCGTGAACCAATGCGAACTCTATCCTAGTCCAAAAACCAGGAGCTCCACTCGGATGACTCGTCTAGGAGTGTTGCGTTTGATCTCGGCTCCTTGAGCTGGAACAGACACAATCGCTCTGCCTATGAATCACACCAAAGCGCTAATTATTTGCTCCTCTACCTGAATTGCGGCTCTCTGCGAGCAAGGCTAGAAGTAGAAAGTACAACTAGAGGAGAATAGTTGACTAGGGAATGATGGAGCTATACATTCAAAGCCGCCATTTGGTTGGCTGAGAACAGAACATATAAAACCAACCGATCCGAGGCGGTTTTACTTATCAACGTCAGAACCACCTTCTACACGGACAAATTACGACAATATTTAAACAATTTCAATCTATCCTCGCTCGCTCACTCCCAGACCTGCAACTACCCCTCATTGAAGCACAAGAAAGCCACTATCACGCTTGCTGCAAACAAACAGCTCCTCTCCCCCTGTCTCTTGTCCTATCCCTCTGGATATCCTGGAAGAGTGCAACTTGTTTCGTATATTTGTCGCGGCGTGTAGACGAGCTCCGTGATTAAATTTCGAACTTGAGGACGCGCTGTCTCCCCACTCTATCAAGAGTCTAGCCGGTGGATTGTAGGGGGCGGCGCCACGAACCTCTCGCGTGAAGCTGTGAGGTCGACTGGAAGGCAGATAAGGTGAACCGAGAGTGGCTTGCCCAGCTCGGGACGTTGATAGCTCTGTCAATTGTTGTCGTCCCATGCCCTTAAGTAGTCAATCGGCAACTGTGGCTCGACTCCATCTTGGCGGAGACTCTTGCTGTGAACCCAAATCATTCCATCATATCCAATCTAGCCGACTAGACTAGACTGAACCAGCCACCATCTGCCATGATCCAAGACTCTCCTGGGACGCCCCTTATCGGTACTAAGATTTAGCTAACAGTGATTTGTAGACTCAACAAGAACACATAATCGAGAACGGATCTTTGATCAACATATAGAATCGTAGCCTCGCATGTATACGACAGATGAAATGTTGAACCGGTAAGTAAATGAACCTGCATTCACTCTTGGAAAATCTGTATAAAAGTCACATTTGTTTGTGTGACAAATCATCCGCCTATGTCTACACAAAAGCAGATGTTTTTAAACCCAGCTTTTGAAGCTCCTAAAGCCACAATCTCAGCTAGCTCACCAACAAGAGCTGATGATATGATTGTTCCGTTGCCACCCTGCTTATATTCGCTCCACCTGCAAGTCACTCAGGCGAAACGATTAAGTTCTATTTTCGCCTACGATCAAACTCTATTAGGGCCTGATGTGAATCTAACATGGAGCGACATTATAATGTCAGAAATTAACTCAAACATGACTAAGTGTTTAATTGAATCCTACTCGTCGAAATAAAACATTAGCAGTAGCCACATTTGACTTGCTTCACTTGTGTTGAAAAGAATAGGGAGACAGAGGACGCCGTCTGCAGGAAACTTGGTATTTAACAAAGGCTAAGATTCATCGTCAAAAACATTCTTACCAGAACTAAGTTCAACTTTATCCAAGATAGAAATCACAATCAACACATGTCGAAGGACGAAATATCACCACCATTTATTATATGCTCATCGATTTGCCCGAACCTATTTGTCCAGCCAGATCGAATCGACTAAAATTATCTCGAGTGAGACGGATAACTCTCAGTCTTTCAATTGCGGACAACTCAAAGCTATTGGACCTTATTTTACTTGTACAAGAAACATAAGACCAATCGAGTTTCAATTTCAGTTGGACTGGTATTACAGCTTTGAGACTGTGCGACTCGAGCAAGCACTTTCAAACCGCTCATATTGTCTCGCTACCCATCCAATTTGATAGATACCGACATGCGCAAGCCTTGAAGCCCCAGCATCTTGCTACTTCCAAGTGCCGAGATGGTAAGGCGTACACTATACCTCTGATAGACTATTCCGTCCAGACTCAAGCCATCCCGAATGACAGATTGGTGAATCGAATGTCATTTGAGTTTTATGTGACCACCCTATCATGAAACAGTAACAGAGGGACAGAGTAGGGGGTGGCTTCGAAAAGACACGCTTGTGCGCAATGTAATATTCTCCCACATAAGTTTATTTAGATTTTGACAGTATTCCAACTCAAACATATAAAACAACCCTCATAAGACCCCTTCCCACTGACACACGTACGGTATTCCTGCTATTGAAGGCTGAAATTGTACCATATCAGCATATTATTCACTCTAGCCCAGAATCGACAAATTCACGCAGAGGAAGCCATTTTTACTTCGATAAGCCTTAGCTCCAATTCATATTGCATCAGACCACTTCACAATCTTCCCGCAACTCATCAACAAGTTGCAATTCAACAGTCATTCTACTTTGACTTTCATTACCAAACTAACAACACATGTTCTCAACCAGCCCGAGTGATTGGAGCCAGTGACACAATCATTTACGTTTGATAGACCGACAATGTTGCGCTCAAGATAGCAGCTATTGGTTTTGATGCGCCAAGAAACAACAGCATTTTCAATTAGCGTGAACAACGAGACAATATTTCGCGCCAAACAAGAGTAACGCCAGATTGAATCACTATCATGAAGTGGAGTAACGAAGCAATTACATTGAACCTGTGCAGATTGCTCTTTCTGAATCTGCTGATCGAGTTCTGCCTATGTAACATAATCGGTGAAGAATCTAGTTTAACACATATTAACAGTGATAAAGCATCACAAGATAGGATATATACAAATAGGTTCGCAGTTAGAATAAGAAGACATGCCAATCCTGACGAGGTTGCCAAACATCTTGGATATACGAACATGGGTAGGATAGGTAGCTTAGAAGATTATTATTTATTTATTGGCCATCATGTAGCTAAAAGATCAATCGAACCGCATGAAACTTCGCATTTCGATGCCCACGAACACGTACTCTGGTCAGAGCAGCAACACGTAAAAAAGAGAGTTAAGAGAGATCTTATGTTGGATCTACCATCAGCCTCACCAGCTTCAGCCGCACAGAAAGTGTTAAAGTTCAGCGATCCGCTATTCGAAAAGCAGTGGTACTTCAATCATGGGGCTCGTGGTAGTTACGACATGAACGTGGCCGCGGTTTGGAAAATGGGCATCACTGGAAAAAATGTTGTCCTCACAATCCTCGACGATGGCGTTCAGGCCGATCATCCAGATCTCATAAGAAACTATGATAAGAAAGCCAGCTACGATATCAATGGTGGTGATGATAACCCAACTCCACAAGACAATGGTGAGAACAAACACGGGACTAGATGCGCCGGCGAGATTGCTGCCGAGGCTGGTAACGAATTTTGTGGGGTCGGTGTAGCTTACAATTCCAGCATCGGTGGTGTCAGGATGCTAGATGGTACTGTTACAGATGATGTCGAAGCCCAAGCCCTCGGTTTGAATCCAAACCATATCGATGTATATAGTGCCTCATGGGGTCCAGATGATAATGGCAAGACAGTTGATGGACCAGGACACTTAGCTGCTCAAGCATTTGTGAATGGTGTAAGAAATGGACGCAGGGGTCGTGGGAGTATATTTGTCTGGGCATCTGGTAATGGGGGCAAGAAGCAAGACAATTGTAACTGTGATGGCTACACAAATTCAATTTACACCTTATCTATCAGTAGCGCCACGCAACGAGGTCAGAAACCGTGGTACCTCGAAGAGTGTTCTTCGACTTTAGCCACCACCTATAGCAGTGGAACTCCAACTAAAGATGAAAACATTGTCACAGCAGATCAAAGCAATGAGTATGCTGATGCTCTGAGAGAGGGAAGGAAACCAAATCCAGCCAAATTCTGTACCCAAGTGCACACCGGTACATCAGCAAGCGCTCCAATAGCGGCGGGAATAGTTGCTCTCGCCCTTGAGGCGAATCCCGAATTGACCTGGCGTGATATGCAGCATATTGTTGTTCAAACTTCACGCCACGAGCCTCTAAGACATGAAAGCGGCTGGGTGCCCAACGCCGTTGGGCGTTACGTCAGCCACAAATTTGGATACGGTTTGATGGATGCGGAAGCCATGGTCAAAACCGCCCTCAGGTGGAAAACAACTCCGCCCCAGGTCGTCTGTCGAACAGGTGTAGATAACAGGGAAAGGTTGATTCAAGATGATCTTATAGTGACCATGAATACTAGTGCCTGTGCTGGCACTGATAATGCAGTCAATTACTTGGAGCATGTCCAGGCCAGAATAAGCTTGAAGTTCCAGCCGAGAGGCAATCTTAAAATCACTTTGATCTCACCCTCCGGGACACGTTCTCATCTATTGATGTCGAGACCACGAGACAGCGACGAAGACACATTCGATAAGTGGCCTTTTATGACAGTGCATTTCTGGGGTGAGCGACCGCAAGGGACTTGGAAGATCATCATAAGCAATGAAAACAGAAGGCGCATACCTGATCAACAGGGAACACTTTATTCGTGGTCCCTCTATTTCTACGGCACTACTGCTCCCCCACAAGATAGCATCCCCTTCAATAACTCCCAAGCAGGTAGGATACTTCCCAGAAGAACATACGACCAAGCAGTTTTCAACGACCTGGGCTCGTCCGGCAATGAGAATAGTGGATCGACTGACTCATCCAAAAACAGGGCACTCGCCTGGGCACCCGCATGGTTAGTGCCCATGGGTGTCGTTATGTCTGTATTTGTGATAACAATTCTAGTTTTTGTTACAATAGTTAGCGTATTGAGGGTGGGGTCCAAGGTTATCGGCAACATCGAGCTTAGATTTAGACCGAAAAGCCACTCATCTGCATCATATTCAAGACTAGAAAGTGAAACTAACCTAGAGTGCTGAGGCGCTTATTTTATAAACCGTAATAGACTGATGCCCTGCAGCAACACATAGATTTTTTGTTCTACAGAGAACAGTGTGCCCTCTCTATATGTCGCACTCGACATCTCAATTTTGTTGTTGCCTAATTATAGTCATTTACAATATGAACTCGTGCCTTGCATGTAGAGATCCTCCTGAAGAAACTTTGACAGAGCGTTCCCAGAACGAGGAGAAAGATCACAATGCATCAAGCATGGAATCACCTAGGGTTGATTTGGACGTCAAGGTGTCATTTGTATCAGAAGCTTGATTGATGGACACTCACTCAGCTGGCTTTTGCTCCAATTTCTGAATTGCCAGATCCAAGTTATACTTTTTTGCTGAATGACTATCGGCGTATTCCTTGAGCACATCTATTGGGCTGTTCTCGTCGTCTCTGTAATCAATGCCATGGCAGGTGTAATATACTTGGATTAGCTTGACTGCATCCTCCACAAGATCTTTTGAAAGCATTTCAAGTAATAAGTTGTCAGCGCGTTTATTGTAGGCCAGATATAATGACATCGGTCCAAAATGGCGCGTCGATCTAAGGTAATCAAAATCACTCTTGTGGTCAATATGATCATAAACTCTCCTCGTTGCGTCAACATATCTTGGATCGTCTGGCTCAAATTGAACACAAGCCCGGTTGAGAACATAGAGGTACTTCTTTGACTCGAGCAACTTCGACAGATGCTCCGCTTCGAAAAGTTTTGGAGGATCGATTGAAGCCGATGGGTCAGGGAAAAACATGTGATTCAATCGAGACCTCTCTTCATGAGTTGGAAATCTCAGAGTTCCATCTGGTTCCCTAACAGACATGAGACGATTTTTTCTTGTATACCCGGGCCCGATGTCAATAAACATAATTTTGAATTTTGTATACCCAACGATCTCCTCATCACGCGAGATAACCGCGGGTGGAGAATTATCTGGTTCCAGGACAGGTGGCATCTGAAGTCTGCCTTGAACTTGCTCGTACGCTTCCATCTTCGCTTTTTCTAACTGTTCGTTTGACATGAACATGATCTTGGGCGTCTTCAGGTATTTGACTGGCCTCCTTGCAAAGATTTTTTTCTCATCATAACGAGTGATGTCTTTCAATATTTTCTGTACATTTTCCTTGAAGAATATCTTCCCGATGTCATTCCTCTCTGTGCTGAGAGTCCTTCTGAACAAGGGCTGTAAGGGGATCATTGCTCCAATCGAAGTATGGCCAGATACTCGTAATAACTCGAGTTTACTAGATGATTGTCGTCAACTCGTGCCATTATTATGATTGGAATCACGCAAACGTGTTAGCGCCTCGTACTATAACAGACGCCAAGCGCGCTTTTCGAAGTCTACTGCTTGATCTCCACCATTGTCAATGGTCCATTGTTGCTACGTAACACTTCTCAGGCTATGACACGCGAATATAATGTGGATACTCGACTTTATCTTAGTCTAAAATTGTTCGAAATGAATAATGCTGTGCCAGATGGACATTTCTCGGCACTTCAAATTCAGGCAGACTCGAGCTCAGAACCACGCACGATGATCAATCTGCTAACTCTGCTTGGTACCCTTGCAATAGCCGGAAATGGTATCGGCTACTTTACTGTCCCTGGTGCCGTGCGCCTTGGAATTGGTCAATTGTTAAACCTGAAGGAGAACGGGATGGTTTTTCCGCAATACGTGAAGCCACCCTTCGCTGGGAAGTCCGAATTTTACATATACGCAATCAAAAATCCCAAGTAAGTAACGACGCCACGAGTGTTGATGGTTCTGTTCTGCCAGAAGTCCAACTGACGAGATCTGTTCAGAGATGTTTTGAATGGGAGCCCCTTGAAGTTTGAACTTAAGGGTCCGTACGTGTACAGGTGAGAGATTTTGGAAATCTTATATATATGTCATCATTTAACCGACGGGTGCTAAATAGTAATCGATTAAGTTACAATCTCCATCGTGATAACATTGTCTTCACAAAGTCTGGCGAGGCAGTCAGGTTTGACTCTCATAGAACAATGTTCTTGGATGAGCAGAGCTCAAACGATTTGGACGAAAAGATGTGGTTTATAAATCCCATAATACTCTCAACAATGAGCACCGTTCGATCAATGGTGATCGATAGGATACCTTTCCAGAGAGTATCAGAGCCAATTGTGTTCAACGCTGTTAACGTTCTGCTTGACACTTTTAAAGAACGTCTGTTTGTTCGAGGAACACCTCGTCTTTTGTTAGAAGGTAGAAAAGTTGAGTTGTTGGAATCCCTAAGCAATTTAGCCGAAAGATTCGGATTGAAATCCCTGCTTCCGCCTGGACCACCAGAGAACACCTTTGGGTTGGCCCACGCTCAGAACGCAACTGTAGACAACATGGAGATTTACGCTGGACTCGGTTCAACTAAAGACAAGTATGCAGAGGTGAGAAGGTGGAGAGGAAGGGACAGAATGGTTATTTGGAGCGGCCAATGCAATGTAATCAACGGAACCAATGGAGAGCTTTACAAGCCGTTTCTGGTGCAAGGAAAGCGCATAAAGATATTTCTCAAGGACTTTTGTCGTACTTTTCACCTGGATCCAGTGAGTGATATAGTGACCGTACAAAATGGCCTTAAGGCTCTAGAGTATGAATTGACTAAAACGCTCTACCAAGGGGTAAGAAACAATCCGCAGAACAAGTGCTAGTATGTATCAAAACCATCCACCTGTTGGTTTTTGATTCTAGCTTCCTAAAATTTCCATTTATCTTCGAACCATACAGTTGCAAGGATCCAAGGACTTACGACTGCCAGTATGACGGCCTTATAAGAATGGGTCCTTGTTTCTTCGATGCCCCTCTCTTCTTTGCAATGGGGAACTTTAAGGGAATGGACCGGAGAATTAGAAGCACCATAGGACAAGATGAATCCGAGATTTCCCTACCGGATAGGCAGTCGTTCTATTTGGATCCAGTAAGTAATCAATAGAGTTTCTCGCCTACAGAAAGGCAACATGGATAGTTCACGGAAACGACTCTCGATTTTTCTACCGGCAGATCACAGGCACGGTTTTGAAGGTGAATTTGACGCTTGTGGGAACTTTCAAAATGGTGCGGCAGCCATATATGAGAGATTTAGCGAAAGTTCGGAACCTCACATACGCGCCACTTTTTGCGACGCATGAGGTGAGTGCTGATTGGGTGATTCGTCATTTGATACCTATAAAACTGACATATTTCGTCGGACAGTCCATCGAATTACCTTCTTCAATGACAAATCCGCTTAAAGCCTTGCAGTTGCTGCTGGAGTATCATAGACCCTTGAATGTAGCGGGAATATTTATGGGATTTGGACTACTCTTGATAGGGGTTGTAAGAAATAGGAGGCTTAAGAAGCCGAACAACCAGATCAGTCCAACCAACACTTCTTAACCTGAAAAACCGAGCCAGACAAGCTAAAGATCGAATTTCGTGTGCTAGGCACGGAATGCTTTGATTTCGAGCAGAGAACTGATTGAAGATTTCGAGTCAAGCAATCTCGAGACAGAGTGAAATAAGCTTTGTGTATACCGATTCCATCTCGTGGTCGGCTTTTTTCTCGTGGTCTAAGAATTTCCGGATCGTCATCACATCTTTAATCAATAGCTGTAGCGAATTTGTTCCGAATTAAAAAGTCCCCTATCGCTTTGGCTACTTGATCAGGCAAGTCTTCATGAACAGCATGCCCACACTTGGGCAAAACTTTCATCATGAATTTGCCTTGCATGTGTCCTATAGTCAGAGTCTTGTCCAAGCGGTCGATGCCAGCAAGGAGCAGGAACTTTCCTTGAACTACTGCGTCTAGAAGTTGGGTCGAAAGACCATCAAACCAGCCATTCCAGTATGGCTGTGTCTTACCGAGATCGGTTCGCCAACTATAACCCGATTTTTCTACCTCGAAGGGTCTCTTATAGCCTTGATTTTGAGTTCGTAAACGTGCGTCTCCAGGTGACTCGTCTCCAGTTTCCTCTATGATTGAGGAATCATCTGGACTCTTGTAGAGTTGAAGCGGAGGTCTAAAGTTGTGCGATGAGTCACTTTTCAAAGCTTTGAGACGTTGGGGCAGGGGCAACCTGGGGAGTTGGCCAACAGTAGGTTGGTTATCGTCAGACAAGTCGAGCATAACATGAAATTTATGCTGTTTGAGTGGTTTAAATATTCTCGATAGGTTCTTGTCCATAGGAACATCGTGTATCGACAGTTGACCATTTGCTATGTTGACTAGATTACCTGGCATAGATACCCTAGCCGCATTCACATTTTTTGCCATACCTGACCGGACACACCATTCGATAGCGCTGCTAAGGGTTGGGAATTTTTTCGGCCGAATTTGTATCACAGACATCATTAAGGGTAAAGCATCTTTGGCGGTTCCCTCTACAACATCGATAATCACAATGCCAGCCAAAGAGGGGAGAGATTCTGTGCAATTTATAGAGCATTTAATGGCGATAGCACCACCCATGCTATGACCAATAAGTACCACTCTGGGTGTTTCAGGAAAACCGCAAATACGGTGGGTTGCTTGAGTTACTGAAATAACGTCAGAAACCAATGTATCGATATCCATTTGCTCATCATCTACTGTTTTACTGTCTCCATGACCCCTCAGGTCAATTGCCAGAATTCGGCAATGGCAAATCTGACATATGTGCCGGGCGAACTGAGCCCAAGTTAAAGCCGAATATCCTCCACCATGCAAAGCTACAAGCGTCGGAACATTAGAATACTTTGTGATTTCTGATTGAGTTATTTCAAATTTGGTTGAATCAAATTCTTGGCCGTAGTCTCGCTTTGGCGCGTATGGTTGTTGGAAGTTTTTGAGGTAAATTCGGAAGCTGTTCCCCTTGGGGGACTTGTCGTTTGGGTCATCCAGGTCAATGTCATGCGCCTCATCGAAGTACTCTGTCCAACAGACCGGAGAATAGTCTCTCTCGGCCCGTGCTGATGTTCTGGTTGCTAAGTTGGTCATATTTCATCGATCTGCAAATTGTCATGGCTCTTCCAAATGGCTTGAAAATTAATTTTGAGTAGTGTTTTTATTATTTTTCGTTTTCGCTGGGAATCCCCGATGTTGAGCTCCTCTTTCGGGGACTTTTGTATATTGGCGGGATATTTCTGCGCTTACCGATGATATTTTGGGGTTTTTTACACGGACCGGCCGAAAATTGAAAGTTTGAAGTCGTAGATCACATCCGGGCGAGGAATGATAAAGTAACCCTATAGAACAAGAAGGATTCCCACGAAAGTGGATTTTGAGAGCAGAAATCTGATTCCATGAATCCGATTTTGGAGTGATGTCACGTAGTCCGGTCATCTTATTGCCGGGTTCCATTGATCTGAATCACTGGAGCGAGGATAATTATTCCGACTTGGGGTGTTGGTCGTTGGTGATGTTCAGATGAGTTATGAACCTAAGACAATATTGTAATTTTGGTTTGAAGTTCCTAATATACTTCTCGGTCTCGTTTTTAACAGCATCACCCGTGAACATATATTTGATATGGTAAAGGAAATCACAGATAGTATTCAGGTGTATGATCTCTGAAGATCTGTCTACTTTTTCTAGCATCTCGTAAATCTCTATTGCCACATCCATCATCACTTTAGATCTTTCTAATCTTGGTAGGAAAGGTCCAATCAAGCAGCAGACAAACAAGAACTGACTCTCCGTTTCAACTGCCTGTTTGATTTCCATCCGCCAAAAAGAGGGCAAGCAGAAAATTTGGCCAGTGCTAGAATGGTGCCAAATAGCGTGTGTGAGGGCAACTAGGTAGCTGATTTGAGATTCATACATCCATTCGTGGCTATCACAGAAGTTCATCAAGTGTAGTATATCATGAGTATGTGACGGATTGGTCAATAGAGGAGATTTCATATACTCCAAAATTTTCGAATTTAACACGGAGTAATAAGTCGGTGGGAGAGCAGTCATGACTAATCCTATCGCATTCATCCATTGGGACATATGAGATCTATCTTGGTTTACATAAGAAGTGAGCACCAGATCGAGGATTGCGTTGCCAACAATACTAGGAGAGACTGGCAAGGCCATTAATTCAATCGCTGTAGCATGTACAGCGTGAGACTTGACATTCAGAAACTCATTGAATCTCCAGTCAGTGTGGTAGAATGCATTTCTATTTTGCAATGTGTCGACTAATCGGCCGATCAACTTGCTGTAGTAATCTTGATTGGGGATCCATTCCTCTGATGGTTGGTTAGATGAGGAGGAACTTCTTTGGAGATATTGATTGAAACTTTCGCTAAGGAACCAGTTAGGTGGCTTGATCTCAGCAAAAGAGCCCACCACTGCGGATATCAATTTCCTCTTTAGCGCGGACGGAAGTTGCGAGTCATAATAGTGCAGGGTATTGTAGAGGTACGTGAGAGGTTTATCATGAAATTTGTACAAGCAACCAAACTCGTCCAATAACGCATCAATCTTGATTGCAGCATTGGGTGATAGGATTCTTAGCTCGAGGGCTCTATGGATCAGTATGTCAAAAACCGGGATGAATCTTAGACAGACGTTACTGAAGAAGGACGGTAACGTTTGGCCCATGGATGGTATGTTGTTTTCATTTAGAAAGTCGTGATAGTATTTCTCAGGATGTCTTCTCAGGAAGTCCATGTTGTTTTCATAAGAGTTTGCACTTGATCTCCAATGTTCAGGTGATTGCGTTTTACAAAATTTCTGCACCGTCGACCTAAAGTCCGAAATTTTCAATAACAATAATTGAATTATGAAGAAGCAAACCTGAGCCTCGCATCCGTCGAAGCTTCTGAGGCACATGCATAGCAATAATCTGTCTAGACTTATAATCTGAAATTTCCATATGAGATCATTAAGAGCCTCCGCGTATTTGTTCACATGCTGACCAGCAACTGAATTTGCAAATTCATACACTAGGTAATCGACGAATGTTCTCAGATGGGCAGATAGCGTTCTTATCCTAATGTTATCTAATATCCTATAAACCACTGGATTCAAATAGTCGTTATCTAGCAACATTTTCCACAGGACACATATAAACAAGGGTGGTGCATTAGGCTGTGAGAAGTGGGCTACCAAATTGCTCTCGTTTACCATCGCCTTCCACTTTCTGTATTCTTCCTCGACTGCGGGTCTTAGTTGAGCATTGTCTGTCTCTTTCATGGAAGCGTTTCTAGCGAAGAAATCCTTTATTATCGAGGGGAAGAAGTTCAAGGTAGAGCTAGACCAGCTTAGTGGTGTCACCTTGTTAATATCGTTCAGTATATCCTCCAAGAAGCTTGCCGTAACATGTTCGCTTGCCGTTATGTGAGTTGAGCGGGCGAGAACTAAGACTAAAACTTTATTCAGCTCCTCTGAGTCTCCATTTATCATGTGTTTAGATGTTTTGGTATCATTAGGGTGTCTTGTGTTTGTGATTGGCATATTCAGAGCCTCGTAGTTCGAAAGGCCCAGAAGTAGTTTAAGTTCTGTAGCTTCCATGGTCATAGAGAGTTGCATAAGATTAGCACCATATACCATTGGAGATATATTATGAAGTTGAATAAGAACTTGGAATTTGTAGTGTATGGGTACATGATGAACTCGATGATTATACATTTCCAGTAGAACGTGATAGATATGCCAAGCTTGGAATCGCCAAACCGCATTCGTACCACCCATCAGATGATTTATGAACGATTTAACTCCAAAGGACTCACTGTCAGTGTATATCAGCAATCTACCATAAGTTTCTATGAGGGCGGAAGTCAACAACAAGTTAGCCTGAGCTGCAGCTCTATTTTGAGCTAACGTGATTATTCTCTGAGCCAAGGTGTGTAACAGAGCTATCTTGCTGTGCGTTGTGAGAGAATCAAGTAGAGCAACAGGCAGCGGTAGTGCTTGCATGGGGTTTGGATTGTTAACAGGGTCTACTTTTGAAAGACAATCAACGAAATTGCTCACTGGATAGGCACTTTTGTTCAACCCATGAGCATTCAAGAAGACAGCATCTCGGAAGTCGGCCCTGGAAATCGTGTCTTCACACTTCTTTAGGTTTGTTATATACTCATAGTGGAGTTGGATTGCTGGGGGTAATGGGGTGAAAAATTTCACCTGCTCAGCTTCCGCTCGTTTGACGAGATGCAGCCAGATTGATGCAGCTGCGAATACATGAGTAGATAGCGGAAAATCTTCTTTAGGTAGAGGTAATGTCTTTCGGCTAGGATATAGCACGTCAAACAGCTTAAGCACGACAACGATGTCCGAAAGTGCTGATTTAGTGGAGCCAGTGATATATTGTAATATCGCCCACATGAGATGCTCTCTTCCTTTCTTGAGATTTCTAGCTTTGATTTTTTCGCACAGAGATTCAATTAAGTGGTTGAAGGAAATGGTTGCTTGGTTGAATACTATGTAGAATAGGATATTGTTTGAAAGGTGCAACCATTGAAATAGATGTTCGCTCGAGTCCACACTTAGCTGGGTGTAGTCCTCAATGTTTAGCGGTGACTTCTCCATCGCATGAATCAGAGTTACAGCTATTTGTTCGATCAGTTCGGAGCATCTCGTCTGTTGGGCGGGTTTTGGACTCAATGATAGAGTGTTGTAGATCATGTCTCTCGAGTACGGTTGCTCTAGTAGATATCTCACTTGTCCAACTTGGGGTTCCTTCAACTTGTCTTTATAGGGTAGCAATCCCTTTAATTGAAATTTGGCCGAGATGGCATCAAGTCTCCACGAGGGATTACCTTGACACGTGCTGCACCCAACGACAGGTAAGAGATCAGGCCTGTTGACGATAGAAAATATCTGAGCCGTCGGCCTAAAGGATTCGATGAAATGGTAAAAGAGCTCAGCGAACTTCCAAACAGGTGCATTACCTTGGGTAATCTTCTTCTGCAGTTCATCTAGGCTGAGATAAGCTGGCAGTAAGCAAGCCTCTCGGTCAAGGATCATGGAAAAGGTTGCGTAGAGGGTGTCCAATTGGGGAATTATTGCAATGTCAAACCTCTCTGGTAAGGAATATATGATTTCAAGAACGTATTTAAGGATATCTCTCACTCCTTTGTAGTCGACATTTGGCAGAATTTCAGAGATGAGTCCGAACGACCTCATCCATGAATTCTGATTGTGATAATCAAGTTTCTCGCAACTTAGTAGAGCCTCACAGACGGCCTTGCCAAGATTAGGGTGTTGCTGAACTAGGAGTCTCAGCAGATCAAATAGAACGTCAAACTTCGTCGCTGACTTGACTTGCGCCATGAGGTTGACGTAATGCTTAATTATCTTATCAGGCTCTGAGTTGGTGCTGATGGTTAGTAGTATTCTCTTCATTCCTGGACAGTTGGAGCTATTCTTTCTTGCGTCCACTTCATGAGGCACAGCAAAAGCCATGAAACTATCCTCGAGAACTTCAGATTTGAGCGCCGATTCCACATATTTTTGTACGATATCCTTCGAGATCGCCATATCGACAGTTGTCTTGGGTGGCTGTCACGCTAGTGCAGCCAGTTGAGGTCAACAGCTCACAAGATTCCGGGTTGAAATTATAACGTTCACTCCGGAATGGTCAATGTTTTTGGAATAAACAGCCTAATCGGGTGGAAAATAAATAAACACACCGGTGAATTAGGGGATAATTCTGTGCTTTTTCGCGGATTGCGAAAAGCACGAGGAATGACATGCAAGGCCGTGTAGTGTGTGTTCGTGAGTTTATTCTTATGAAATCGAGCTGGTTACATTCTCGCTCAGGTATTACATTATGTGATGAAGATCTACAAGACAGAATCCACTACTAACCCCACTGGATGTAATCATTTGCATGTCTGAATTTATGTATATTTATATATATATATATAGATATCTGTAATTGGGTGTGTATGTATGTATAGTTGTTTTGGTATAGGTTTATATATATATATATAGCTTAATTTAGCACCAAAAGTGAGGCGCGGTACATTGATGTTTTTTGGTGTTCACGCTTTTTGGCCTGGAATACCTGGTCCGGATGGTTTTTTGTTGATGAGAGATTTGTGGATGTGTGGGATAACTCCACCGCCGGCAATCGTGGCCTTAATAAGAGAGTCTAATTCTTCGTCACCACGGATAGCTAGCTGAAGATGCCTTGGGGTGATACGTTTTACTTTAAGATCCTTACTGGCATTGCCGGCCAACTCTAAAACCTCGGCAGTCAAGTACTCAAGGATGGCGGCTGAGTAAACGGCCGCCGTGGCCCCAACTCTGCCGTGAGAGGTCGTTCTGGATTTTAGGTGACGGTGGATACGGCCGACTGGGAATTGGAGTCCAGCTTTTGCTGACCGCGACACGGCCTTCGCCTTTGATTTTCCTGAATCTTTACCTGCTTTTCCTCCAGCCATTTTCTAAATGTATTCACTACTCTTTGATCTATATGTACAAAGTAGAGGTTAAGTGTCTTGGTGTTTGGTTGGGTCCAGTTGATTTTGGTTGTTAAGAAGTGATGGCTGTAATATGTTAAGTATAGTTTTGCCCTTTCTCTCTCCTGTTAGTGTCGAGTGTTGGGTTTGTTTTGGGTCTTGTCTGTGCGCTCCGAGAGGCAATTGCTGTGTACTATCCATGAGCGCGGCTGGCGCATTTGGGCGAGCGATCCCAAGAATTGCCGTTGGAATTCAACCGTCCGACTCTCCGCTTGCTCGCTCAATTTTGATCGCAAGAGAGCTGGCCTGCGCACAAAAGCGCCCGACACAAACAGGCGACCGCTTGTGCGCTTCTGGCCGCCCGCCGCTGTCTGGCGCGCTTCTGTTCATTGCGCCTGTGTGCCCGCTCGAGGCAGCGCTCGCGCAATGGGCATGGGGAAAAGCGCAAAAGCGCAGCCTACACAGAGAGCAGAGCGCCAAAAAGCGGGAAAAGTGGCGCGCATTTGTGCGAGCGGGTGTTCCTCTCACACGCAGTCCGCTGTGCGCCTTCTTGGCCCTGACACTCGCGAGTGCTCCTGGACAAGGACTGCACAAGCAAGGAGTGGGGGCCGAAACTGTGCGGGGTAAGCTCAGGGGAGGGAGCAAACTGTGCCAACTAGCGCACGGTCGAGCGGGGAGAAGCGGAGGGGGCGCGCAGCTTCGGGGTTTTGGCGCGCAAGCAGGCCCAATGGAGTTCACCCCAATTGAGACCCCCACAATTTATCCCCACTGGATCGGCCAGACAACCAGTCTTGAGCCGGCCGAACCAGAGACGAGACCAGATAGGCGCACTGCAGGCTAGCGGGACACACATGGCACAGATTTCTGGCGCAATTTGGCGAACCCAAGTTAACCTCAAATCGGCGGGTCCTGAACTTGGGAGTTCGGAAGAACAACCTTGCTGTGCACTTTGGGGCATTAGTTCGGGCACCAACCGCTGGGTGCCGACTCGGGCGCTTCTATTTTGGGCGCCCACTTGCACGCGCGGCCCGACTCCACGGCGCATGTGCCTCCGCGAAACCAAACTCGCAACCAGCAACACATCCAGCCACCAACCA
>Ga0268249_1000193_pt1 | contig 39379 bp, 27 predicted proteins | sample AgamicAtPe_FD_200257 | JGI IMG/M metagenome (GOLD analysis project Ga0268249, IMG submission 200257) | Agave microbial communities from Guanajuato, Mexico - At.P.e (v2) (version 3) | ecosystem: Host-associated > Plants > Phyllosphere > Phylloplane/Leaf | place: Guanajuato, Mexico | collected... | reverse complement strand
GCGGGCGAGGGAGTCCGAGTGGCGCCTCTCCTCTAGATGTCGGCGCGCCTGTGTTTCGGTTTAATATAATCAACCTGATACCTGTTCTTTCTGATCAATTCCTTCAGCTCCTCCAGCTTCTCCTCTTTTGTTAGCTCTCTTGGTTTGCTGTTGATTTCATTTATTATTTTCAACGCGTACTCCTTTGGGTCGAATTTTTCAGCATCCCTTATCATAGATAGCAGTTCAACGCGAAACGTTTTCTCCTTGGCAATTTCACGCTTCAGCCTTTGTTTGGCTAATAAACATTTAAACTTTTTGCGAAACTTTCTCAGCTTGTGTTTCTTCATCTTCTGACGGCGAATCAAAAGCAGGTGAAGGCGCAAGTGGTTGGTCCTAAAACGATGTCTGAAATCTAGGTAGTGAATCTTGGAACCGGCAGCGTGAAATTGCCTCTTTGATTGAAGGAACATGCCGCCGGACTGAATTGCACCCAACTCGCGCTGAGTGTCCGCTGAGTTCATGCTGCCAATTAGGGGCGACCTGAGATTGTCTGTAAATAACGAGGACTTCCAATTTGCGCGAGGTGATACAAAGGGTTCGATTTCTCTGTTCGTTGATGTGTTAAACAACTCCCTCTCGTCCAGCATTCGCTGAGGTATAATTCCCCTGTCCTTCAGCATGGGTCTGACTTGATCGGGACTAAGCCTGTCGTTCTCCTGCCGCATCTTGTCGAAGTCGGGAAGGTCCACTTTCCGCATTTGTTGTCTACGATATCTCAAGTCGTTATAATTGTACGTAGTGCGACAGAAGACAGCTGATAAGCGGGGGATCTCCTGGAAGACAAGATTATCTAATAGAGGCCTGGAGGCAACGAGCCCCAGCCTGCCCACTATGTTATTCATGATGGGCAGCTTGGAAGGCTTGGGTTAGTAATATGAATACCAAGGCCTCTGTCTGACCAGAGGCGCACGGTGTAAATAGAATCACGCCGTTCACGTTGCTGCACAAGCTGCGAGCTGTTAGACAGTCGAGCCGAGCAAAACATTGGCCTTGGAGCCTGCGCTTACAATCCCTGGACGAGCGGTGGCGCTGTGTGGGCTTGCATGTGAGCTAGCGTTTCTTGCTCGCCCACATGCCATGAAAAAAGCGAACGCTTGTGCCAGGACTCGAACCAGATCAAAGGCTGAGCGATCGAACACGAGTTGATTTTGCATTAGTTTGTAGTCAGATGTCAACGGTCATGGCAAGATTTAGATCCGTTTAGTCCAATTGAACCGTGGATACGGTAGGCGGAAAAACGTGTTCGCGCACCTGGATGGAAGCTGTGTGCGTGCGAATGGGCAACCAAATAACCTGCGGCGACAATGTCAGGATATGAACTTTCGCTCGGATCTGCGCGTGCAATCGAGCAGAACTGCAGGGGCAGGCGATTGAATGGAGCAGACTTGATACCTTCCGAGGGCTCAATCAAAAAGTGATTTCTGTCTTCGACAAGCCTGACAGGTTGCGTTGATTCAAGTGGCTGATTTTCGAAGGAAAGCTGCGCGCCGGAAGGTACGCTCGCGCGAGCAGGTAACTCCAGCTTCGGGGCGACGATGACTTAGTCTCGGTCCACTGTGAGCTGTTCCAATTTCAACGCTTCGGTTGCCCAACTCAGGTCAACTCGACCGCTAGAATTCGAGTGGGCTTCTGTCACAGGTTGGCGTTCAATTTCGAATTTCGCTTTGATCTGTGGCCCAAAGACGGAAATCCAAACGAGATTATTGCGGCCAGAAGCGAGCATATAAAACTGGATGTTCGAGAGTTCGTTTGGTTCATTCAGTCGAACAGCCCGGCTAAGAGTCGTCTTAGAGCTTTGAAAGTGACAACAAGTCGCCGTTTGTGGAATCAGCATGGACGAATCTGATAACTAGCAAGCAAAGACAAAACAGGTGAGTAGGCGCAAATTTAACCGAGTTTCAAGCCAACCCAATCGGGCGGCTCCACGCGACTGAGGTTAGCTTTGAACGAGCCAGTTATCAGATCAGACATACGCGCCGACTATGAAACTTAATTTCGGAATCAAGACAAACTTGCAGAACAAAAGCTCGGCCTGCAGGTTTCATACCACTTAGGATGTCGCCATTTTTGCAACACAGAGTTTCCTCCAGACTTTGTTGCCATGAACGCTACCCACACGGAGACAGACCGCACAAGATGAAGCCGCTTGAACTTTTGCCTCGCCTTCACAATAGAGACATCTGACGATCAGACCAACGAGTCAGCAAGCGAGCTATCGAGAGCAATGAATGAGCTAAGTGCAAGGTGTTTGGAGTTGCTGAGTGTGTGTGTAATTACCCAACTGGCCCATTGTATTCACCTGTACTCTGATCGCGCCCGATTTGGCCCGCATCTATGATGGCCAGTTTCAATCTGGCGACATGTGTCAGGCCAGCTATCTTTGTTAGTCAGATTGGCCGCTCGCCCACACTTTTTCACACTCCGGCCGGCGGGGCAAGTTTGGAGAGAAGAGGTTTCGCCGATCACTGGAGTGTCGGGCCAAAGGGGACTCGCTGAGGTGAAGTTGCGGCGGTCTTCTCAACGAGCTCTCTCTCTCTCTCTCTCTCTGAACAATGTGTCGCCGATGAGAGGAACTGTGCCAAACCAACGCGCTCCAAGCGCACATTGAGCCATAGGTAAGACTGGATAGATAGACGGACGAAGAGAGAGAGAGCTAAGGAATAGGAGAGAAAAAATGGTTTCCTCTGGCAAAGGATCAAAATTGAACGCTCGATTTACGTACATCAGCCACCGATTGGCAAGCTAGCTGCTCTAGTCTACAAACAACAGCCCTACACTTGCCTGGTGGGCCGGCCTGGCGAGCTGGCCGAGGGGAGCAGAGGACGGGCGAGGAGGGGAGGGAGGATTTTGTAACAGTTTTCGCCGAACACATCTTTCAGCGCCTCGCAAAGATCGATTGCTCAATCAATTGGGGTCCCGCACTTTGTCAGCCTACCTCAGCCCCTCGAAACGAGAATATCCTCCGAGAGTTCGTTTAGTTTACGAGCATGAGATTGCGTTAGTTAGTTTCAGCACTTAATCAACATTGAACAGAATTCAGAAGGCAGCAGCGGGGCCAAATAGGTGAAAGGCCACGAAGAGGAGCGTTTAAAATGCGTTTCACGTGAGCAAAACTTTCCGAAAGCAAACGTTTGTGGTTAATTTTGTGGGCGCTCATTCAGCTTGCTTTGTTGCATGAATGAGGCCTTGTTATCCAATTAGCCATTGGCGCAATCAACGCTAACCAGATCATACGAATGCAAAACTCTTGTCGTCGTTTTGGTCGCAACAAAATTGCAAGTCTCGTTCAACCTGAGCGAGCTCACTTTCAAATCGACACAGGAGAGAATCTAACACCATGTCCATCCGCAAACAGCAGCAGCAGCGGCAGCAGTAGAAGCAACTAAATAATCCCAAAATTTAACTCGTCCTCCCTGGATATTCGAGCGTCCGGCTTGGACTGTTGGCTGGCATCTGAGGAGGCAAGTGCGAGGCGAGTGCAGGAGGAGCGAGGGAGCGGCCACAGGCTGCAGGTACATGTGCATCTTGCGCCCGCCACACCGACAGCGGCAGCGGCAGCATACCTGGCCGGCGAAATTGAGCGCAGCAAACAACTCGACAGGGAGCGTTTGATTTGAGGCAAGTTAAGAGGCGAGAGTTTCGCGGGCGCCGCAGGAGGAAGAGTGAGCGCACGTTCGAGCCACCGACATGGAGCAGCCGCAGACGCAGCGCCAATTTATCCAACGAGCACCTGTAAATAGTCAAAGCTTGCACCAGCATCCCATAGTTAAGCAAATAGATCTCAATGCGAACGCCAGGTTAGTATCCCCAGTCCGTGCGCAAACCAAAATTGCGCCAACCCCTTTATCTCGCCTCTCGAGCGTCCAAGCGGTCAAAGGCTCTCAGTCTGGAGGATTTGCACCTCCAAATTAGCCATGGATTTGGAACAATCACTCGGTCGGCCAACCCAGGACTAAGCTCATCTCTCTCTCTCTCAGTTCGCACCCACTAACCTGCCACCCGAAACACCTACCATGGACGATGAATGCTCGCTCGACTTATCAACCTCCTTCTCGAACAACACCGAATCCTCAATCACCCTCAAAACGCCCAAAATAATCAAATGTAGTCCAGCAAGCGAGGAGAAGAGGCGAGTGTCCTTCATGACGAAATGCTTATGCGCTGTCATTGCCACCTTAACCCTCGTCATACTGGCACTTGTTGTATTCGATACCAATGATTCTGGGCCAGTAAATCAGAGCCACAGACATGCAGGCAGATACAAGCAAACTGGAAGCGAGCACTCGAAGTTGATGGCCTCAAGCTCGGACAACCATTACATGTATCCTGGCGAGCACGACGATTCTATTGACGACGACGACATTGACGACTTTCGCACAAACAACCATAGGGACTCAGACCAAGAGCCCAATCAAGTGTCGCGAAATCGCGATAGACCCTTCTATGGTCGTCCCAATCCAGCTAAACAGCGAGACCCCGACTCTGTCTGCATGTCGCCTGGTTGCGTCAGAGCGGCCGCCCAAATACTCAACAACATGGACAACCGCACTAAACCTTGCGAAGACTTTTACCAGTTTGCTTGCGGCCGTTGGATTGAAACTCAGGTAATTCCAGATGAGAAAACTTCGCTTTCCGTGTTCTCGCAAAACACTGCAGATTTAAACGTCAAACTGAGAGCACTTATCGAGCGTCGGCCAACAAGCGAGGATCCGCCAATTGTTGGTCAGATGAGAAACATGTACGCAAGTTGTATGAACATTAGCGATGTTGAATCTCGAGGAGACGAGCCATTGCTTGAGGTTTTGCGTGAACTTGGAGGCTGGCCTGTGATTGGAGGCACACTGAGAGCATCTGAACAACCAACCTATGGCAAAGCCCACTGGCTAGACACGCTGATCAAGTTTAGGCAACGCGGATTCTCGCATGATATGATCATCGACTTGTCAGTAGTTCCCGATGTTAGAAACAACCGGAGGTATATAATCGAGTTGGACCAAAGCTCGCTGGGTCTACCAGATCGGAGTTACTATTTCAAGGGCATGAATGACACAACTGTGGCCGCTTACTACAACATGATGGTAGATAGCGCAATCATGTTAGGCGCAACGCGCCAGGAGGCCAGACGACAGATGAGCGAGGCGCTCGAGTTTGAGACCTCGCTAGCTAGAATATCGGTACCCAGAGAGCAGCGGCGCAACATAACCAGATTGTACAACAAAATGTTGGCCAAGGATCTGTACTCGTTGGCGCCAAACATCAATTGGCATCGCTACTTGAGTTCCTTGCTCAAAGACGACAGGTTGAATTTGGAAAGCGACGAGGTCATCGTCAAGGTGCCCAACTTTATTAAGTCATTGGATGGCTTGTTACTCAACACAGAGCCCAGGATAATAGCAAACTACATGATGTGGCGAATTGTTAGACACTCGATGAGCGCCTTATCCAGAAAATGGCGCGAACTTGCTCATAGCTACAGCACGGTGACCACTGGCAGGCAGGTGGAGGAGCCACGCTGGGAGCAATGCTTGGGCTCCTTGGAGGGAACCCTAGGCACTGCCCTCTCTGCCCTCTACGTCAAAAACCACTTCAACCAACAGTCTAAGGCAGCCGCAATGGAGATGGTCGAATACATTAAGAATGAGTTCTTGAAAATATTGAGCGAGATTGATTGGATGGACGAGGAAACGCGCGAGGAGGCCAAGTTAAAAGCGACCAGCATTGCGCCTTACATTGGATATCCGGATGAACTACTGCAAGATGAGCTAATTGAGGAACTCTACTCTGGTGTTAAAATGGCCCGAATTAATTTTTATCAAAACGTCAGAAACTTACGCATTTGGTCCACTGATTATGCCTTTAGTCAGCTTAGAAAGCCTAACAAACGAGGAGATTGGAAGAAACACGCCAGGGCTGCAGTAGTGAACGCCTACTACAACGCCCTCGAGAACTCGATTGAATTCCCGGCAGGTATCCTTCAGGGGGCCTTCTTTGATGCAGAGCGACCAAACTATATGAACTTTGGGGCCATTGGTTACGTGATTGGGCACGAAATCACGCATGGTTTTGATGATCGGGGAAGGCAATTTGATAAGGATGGGAATGATCGCAATTGGTGGAAGCCGAAGACTGATGCGAGATTTCGTGAACGCGCCCAGTGTATCATAGAACAGTATGGAAACTATACGGTCAGCGAAAACGGACTCAAGGTGAATGGGCAAAACACTCAGGGCGAGAACATAGCCGACAACGGTGGAATCAAAGAGTCATTTAGAGCCTACAGAAGGTGGACAAAGGATCACGGTCGCGAGGCTCGATTACCCGGCTTGAGCTATTCGCCTGACCAACTTTTTTGGATCAGCGCGGCAAACATTTGGTGCGGAAAGTTCAGACCAGAGGTGCTCAAGCTACGGGTTAATTCTGGCGTCCATTCGCCGGCTAGATTCAGGATCATTGGTCCTCTATCCAATTCACCCGAATTCTCTTTGTCCTTTGGTTGCCCACTTGGATCGCCCATGAATCCACGCAAGAAATGCTCAGTGTGGTGATTTGTGCGAACCTTGACTGCTAAGCCCCAGATATGTCCAATAATGATCAACTAGTCATGATTCACGAGACAACACAGATAGCATACCAATTTTGTGCCATTTGTACACTTGAACGCCCCCTAGTTAGTAACTGTAAAGTCTGTTGTTTTAGAAACAAACCAAGACTCCTCAAGCGCAAACAACTACACTTTTGGTTGTACGATAAATTTAGCTTGTTAATATTGTACACTTTGTTGATATTAAACCTATTGTAACCAGAATGAGGATGGAAGTTGTATCACTGTCTAGAACGGAAATGTATTGGCCGAATTTTTCTAAGAGCGGGAACTTGCCGAAAGTGGCTTCAACTGCGGTGACAAACATACACCCGTAGCATAAGGGTGACTTGAATGTTCCTAAAATTGTAGTTCCTCCTCAATTAAAGGGGCTATAATAATATTTAGGGTCTAATTCAGTCGATTCAACGCAATCTCTGACACCATAGCTCCAATAGTCCAATCTATCTCTTCACCATCTAGCATCTCAATTGTCCTAAAATTGTCGTACTCTACTGGCATCCTGAAACCCGATGAATGCAACAAGGTGAGTAACCACGACGCCTTGAAACATTCGTATAAGATCCTGTCCTTGTAAGTGATTTGATTAGGAGGATATAATTCCAGCAACTTGTTGTATTCAGTCCCACATATTCTCTGTGTTTCGTGTAGAACTTTTGACCTGTTAAACAGTCCAGAAGAGTTCATCATCTCGTGCGTAGTGAAGAACATTTCACTTAGTCCAATAAACGGATAATGCTGATAGGGAATGAAATTACTACCTAAAAGGGCCATTGGGCAAGGTCTCGGGTGCGGGGGGCAGTTTAGCTTTTCAATTTTAACTATCTTCAATACCCGCTCTAGAAGGTTAAGACAATTTAAGAAGTTTCCTGTACCGTTCAAATGAACCTGAAAACTTTCGTCACTGTTCTTCAGTATATAACCAAGAGGCGATAGGGAATCTCCCAATAGAGTTGTTGGTTTTAGGACAATCTCGCTAGAGGAGCTTGTTAGACATGGATCCTGGAGACGGATATCAAACTTGGTATGGTCAACCGTTTTGATAGTCTCATTTGTTCCCAACAAATAGTCTCGTACCATCAAGTCTATTGCAGCACTACGTGCACTGTTCACACCTAGACCGAGGAAGGTTGTTGCAAATAGTGTCACTGAGTTACCCGGGCCAAGATTCAATAATCTCTGTTCATTTTTAAATGCATCTATTGCATCCTTGTCTTTGAGATCTTCAAGAATTGATTTGCTCACATCTGAACTCAACTCGAAGGCTACCTGTGTCGAGGCTCCACCCATCTCAATCATCCCAAATGATTTCCCGCTTGAGCTCGCATTTTGAAACTTTGTCCTCATGTTGAGACTCAGCCATGAATATGTACCTTCACTTGTACCTGATATAACCTGGCTTTTTATCCTTGGAAAGTTGTATTTTGCTCTAAAATCCCTAGTAATGTCGGATAGGATCTTCTTCTGCGTTGAATCATCCAACAGTCTCAATCCAGCTGTGGCAAGGAAGTATACGGGTGTATCTAGATGCTTATCGCCCGGAATTGAGTCGGTAATGAAAGTCATGATTGGCTCCATGTACTCGGATGCTCTATCTGGTTCGTCTCTTAGAGAAGACAAACCTGGCGTAATATGTTTGCTCAGGGGTTTGCTACTACTTTTGTCTCTCACAAGCTCGACACGATTGACAAGAGGGTCTCCACTCCATTTGAATATATGGGCCCTGGAGCCAGAACTACCACAGTCGACGATCACTCCATAATTGAAGTCAGATGACAAGTCTTCAAAAGTGTCATACTCAAAATCGGTTGTGAAAAGATTTGTCAAAATCAACATTATAGTGGATGCAATAACGAGAGCAAGCAAAAGTATTTGCTGCCGTAAGAAAGCTACAGGTAGTTGATTTTTAACCCATCTTACATAACCCCGTCCTATTATATCCTCACCACTCAGTTTGCTGTAGCGTATGGCCATTTCAGAAATATATCCTAAATCTATGGATTGGTAACCTCTCGAGCTACGATTTTAGTTGGCAAGCCAGCGAGGATTAGAATCAGTCTAAAGATGAGGTCGCTCGAAATTTCTATCGCCTATAATTTCTATCAAAGCTTTATGAGGGAAGAAACTTCTTGTGACGTTTTAGAAATATTGCCAAGTATTTGCCACACTTGTTTCGCAAACTCGGAGCTAAACTCTGGGTCAGGGTTTGTATGAGCCGTTCTCTTATCCACATTATGCGTCAGTCTAGCCTCAAGTTCTGGCCTCTCTTTTGTCGATTCAAATTCTCTTTCTGCTAAGAGTTTCTGAATGTCTATCTCTCGTTTCTTGATCTCATTTTCGAGATGCCTGATTGAGACCAGCAGATGTTTGTGCTCGTCCTCTAGGTCAACCAATATTTTCTTGAGGCGCAGCTGCTCGGGAGCGCTGTCCATTTGGATAAGTGTGGCCACGGGGTTTTGGCCCACAATCTTGGTCTTGAAGTTATTTCTACTCAAAACAAACACGAATCTACGCCCCCGTTCGGATCGGGGAGGTTCGTCCGAGGACGCGAACCTGCTGTTTGCGCCGTGAACTCTCCGGCGAGCACAGGGGCGCCGCCAAGCGTTACGAGTGGCTAAAATAAATTGGGTATTGCGAGCAGTGAAGCTATTAGACATTCTTACTCACAAGCCAAAACCATATGTAAAATACTTATCAACTGTCAAGCGAATTTGTTGTTCTTCGCCTATACAACTTTACTTCCACCATAACGTCCCGTTACGATTCGTACAGAATCTCACCACGTCTAGAAAGACTCTTCAAATTTCCAACAACATCGGCCATGAGAGAGGGCTGAGAAAAGTTTAGAACAGAAACAGCAAACTCGATATAGAACCACAAACACCCCACAACGCCGAAGGACTGAGCATAAGGTCACTCATATCTACTTAATCCCATCGCTAAGCCGACTATAGAATCAGCCAATATGTTTTCATTTTTCAACAAGATGCTAGACTGGTTCAAGCGCCTCTTCTGGCAAGAGGAAATGGAGCTGACGTTGGTCGGCTTACAGAATAGTGGCAAAACAACATTTGTTAACGTTATTGCATCTGGTCAGTACACTGAAGATATGATACCTACTGTCGGTTTTAACATGCGCAGAGTCACTAAGGGACACGTAACCATAAAAATCTGGGATATTGGAGGTCAACCGAGATTCAGATCTATGTGGGTGCGATATTGTCGTGGAGTTAATGCAATTATATATATGGTTGATGCAGCTGACCACGACAAGGTCGAGGCATCGAGAGCAGAGTTACAAAATTTGTTGGAGAAGCCCGAACTCGCTGGTACTCCGGTGTTGGTTTTGGGTAACAAACGCGACTTGCCAAATGCGTTGGACGAAAAGGAATTGATCACAAGAATGAACCTGAGTTCTATAAACGATAGAGAGATTTGCTGTTTCTCGATCTCATGTAAAGAAAAGAAAAATATAGACATAACACTCGAATGGCTCACAAAGAAGAGCAAGTCAACATAATCAATAGAATGCGTCTCTCTGGTACAATACAATGACACAAAATTAATTCCAAGGTCTCAAGATCGAAGAGGAGTCTTTAATCGAAGCAAGCTTTGAGTAAAAAGTAGACTGTAACTGGGTGACGCGGTCGCCAGCCATCTGATAAACTGAGGAGAGTTGCCCATACTCGAACTGCTGTTGATGTTGGGCAGATTGAATTTTGATTTTGTCCGATTCAATAGTTTTAATCCAATTTCTAGTACACCATTGTGAGACAAGATTGTTCTTACAGTTTTGATATACAATCATAGCATACAACTACTTCTTGTAACCTCTGCTTGATCTTCTTCCTCTGGCTCTTTCAAATTTTCTACCCTTAGATCTTACATATGGTCTGGAGTGGCTCTTAGGTTGGCCTGGAGCGAGGCCAAAGTGCTTGCAGGCTTCACGGGCATTTCTGGAACCTTGTATCAGAACAGTGTTCTTGCCACGAGGTGATTTTATAGCTAATTGGTCAAAGGTGAGAACTTCACCTCCCGCCTTCAAAATGCGTTCTTTGACGCCTGCGGCAAACCTTAGTGCACAAACAGTGAGTTTTGGAACCTCAAATACTCGTTTATCGTCCAAGACGGTTCCTACTACGACGGCGATCTTGTTTCTGCGATCCTCCGAGCTCATGTTCTTGATCTGATCGATGAAGATAGTATTGAGTGAGAGTGTTAGCTGGGAAATTTGCTATGCTCAGGTTAACCTGCCATTGTATCGAAACTTACCAGCTTTCTTAACGAAATTGGAGGTCTATTGATCTTGCTCATGCAAAGACGCTTGTATATGATCGCATTGAATTTGGACTCAGTCCTACGAGCCAAAAACTTGTACAACCTAACCAAGAGTTTCAGGTATGGATCCTCGCTCTTGGGTGAAGTGCGGCGAACCTTCCTATCATATTTGTGCACGATGTCAACTCCCATTTCTGTTGGCTCGAGTTCTTAATATTAATAAGATAGACAGACTCCGAATCTCTCTCGAGATAGGTGTAGATCAAACAACGGTTGTCTTGAATAAAGTACAATAGAGATTAGGTGGTTTCATGGAACCATGAATGGCCAAACATGTAGCTGATGAACACATGTAGCATGATTATATTTGAGGAGGAAACTGGCATGCTCAGCGGCTATTGATCAGTGCGCATGCGTGCAATTAAACCGGCGGTAAAATTCAAAGGCAGCCGGTCTTTTTGTCCACCTCGGTGTCGCCGTGCAGGTTGAAGTGAAATTGGGGCAAGAAACCGGACGAAATGGATTGCAAACACTATAAGGAGGAAGCAGATAAGCCCGCGCAATTTTCCAGCTTTTGACGAATCAACCGTTTAAGTGCGACTTTACTCGATCTAGCTGACGATCAACCTCACATGACTCCATCTTAAAAGTATTGACAAGTTTCCGTTCCGCAAGGGTGAAGGATGCAGTGGGCAGCGATGTTGGAACCCCCTGGTGCAGAAGCTCCAAAGTTCATGATTTGTTGTCTGAATTATTGACTAGAGTTGTATCATGTTTTGAGATCGATTTAAATTGGAACTCGACTTCCTTGCTCGCGCCCTCCCCTTTCTCCATTGAACGTCAAGTTCTAACTGATTAATTTTAGTGGTTGTCTCTCTATCATGTTGCAACCTTCGTTTCGTTGAGATTTACATCTTAATTAGCGAGTTCTATCCATTTTTGTATGATTGGACCACTCATTTGGCTTATCCCAGTTCCACGTTCCAGTTCCTATGTTCAACAAAAGACAAGACCCTTCAAAACCAGCCATGGTGATTCATTGATTTGTCCCGATGAATTAAGGATAGTTTCACTTGGTTCTCGAACAGGACTCAAGCTGAAATGATTCAACTGTCTCCCAATTAGACCTCAATTACCTGTAACGCGCGCGAGGCTTGAACGACCGCCTAAATGCTAGAAGCATTGGTGGCTCCTTCAAATATGATCCCAATCATGTTGGTCGCCCTGCTTGACCCATTGCGACCATCTCGAACCTCAAATGCGGCAGTGAGTCTCGTTCGTGCACTGCAAAACTCTCTGAACTATTTTAGCGTTAACATTGAGGTTATTCACAACCTAGAGGCCATGGAGCCTTGAACTGATTACCAAAAGTGTTGATTGGCCACAGTGTTGGTCCCTCAAAGCTTGGATGTTAGTTGCTCTCTTACTCAGCCAGACCAACAAATCCCCTCTAAATTCAAGCTCTCCTCCCTCATGCACTGTACTTAAAAACAATCAATTTATCTCAGGCGATCCCGGCCTCGAATGCGTGCGCAAGTTGTCTGTTTTGCTTCTTCATCCAAGTTAAAAAAGTATTTGTCAATATATCGATATGAGAAACAAACTTGATGGTTATCGGTTGTTGGAGTGGGACAGCATCTGTTAGATTACATCCGTTCCCAATATTCTCAGGAGTTTATATAGTTCAATTATAGGAATATTAGTTACCAATTCAAATCTATTCCACTTACCAATTTATAGTACATACAAGAGACCTGCTCCTCGTCTTCGCCACCTGGACAATCATAGTAGCCATCACAGAACAAACGATCCTCGATACACCTAAATCTACCATAGAAATCCGGCGTTGGACAAGCGAACCTCTCGAAACCCTCCTCCGTGTTATTGCATTCTGTTTGATTTGGGGGAATAGAGAAACGTTGAGCCTGTTAGTTGGTTTGTTGGCAGGAGATGTTTGCTTGGGGCCGCCGCAAGATGGCTCTCGGGTGAGGTTAATTTAATTCCCTTCCCAAAGTCCATGTTTTCCAAAGTTCAACCATCAATCTATTGCACATTTGGTTCAACTTAATGATCCATCTAAAGGTTGCTCCACTGCTAAGTGTCGGCTTATGCAAATACGAGGAAGCTTTTGGCTGGCGAATGTTCAATTGATTGATTAGATGTCAAGCACCTTTGGGCGCCAGATAGTGCGCAAATCTTGTACGAGCCTGCTAATTAAACCAACCGTCCGAGCAACAACCGTAAGCAAATCGCGGACCAAGCTGAAGTTCGAACATCAAGTTGGGCAAGTTTGGAGCCAGGCAAGTTGTCAAAGGCTGCAACTGTCGAGCTGAATGGAGCCAGTTAGGCTGCTCTGGCTAGCTGGCAAACTGGCAAACTGGCGCTTTGAGTTGTGACGCGCAAAAAGTGGCCGCCTAAGTATGGTTTTGGACAGCAACAACGGAATTATCCTCGAATGATGTATTGCACTTGGGCGGCGGCAGAGATTCCCATCAGTTTGAGCGAAAATGGTCGCTCTCTCGCCCCAAATAGGAGAGTGGGTATCACTTTGCGGCTAGAGGAGGCAGGTGAGCTTGCTGCTGGTGGCAGCAAACTAAAAGGGCACGAAGTCGACTTTCTGGCACCATTTTCGCCCAAAAGCATCCTCTCCAAGTGAGCACAAGAGCGACTCCACTACGCAAACCCATTTCGCCCGGAACTACATTATCCGGTTGATCTGGCGACAAGCGGGCCAGCCAGCCAGCAAATGGGTGGCTTGAAATGGGCCACACATGGGGAAATAATTCCGCCCATCGCTCGCCTCTCTGGCTCATGTAAAAGCCGCTTAATCTACCTCCAGTCTAAACATTATGAGCGAACCAGCTCGAGCCAACAAGCAAACGGCGATGCCACCTCCAAACTGACAAGCGTGCGCCAACCAAACGAATGGTTGCTCGCTCGAAATTAAAAGGTCCCCTCCTTTGGGCTCCGAATGTCGCTGTCTTAACCAATCAAAACCAACAGGCCCAAGGTTTGCAGAGTTGTGGTTCAGTAAGCGGCTTGAGTGGGACGTGCAAGCGACTTGGGGGGCCGAGCTGCGGCTGCAGAGGCGGCTGTCGAGGCGGCGGAACTGGAGGCAAGCAAGCGAGAGAGGTTTAGGGCGAAGTGGGCCAATCTAGGCGAGGAAGGCACGTAGTTGGTCACATGACAAGTGGTTAGATTTGGCCATTATTTTGCGCACCACTAAAATGTTTCCGGCTGCATCAGTCGCCAGTTTGTAGGGGCTGCTCGTTTTGGCGCCCTAGTGCTGCCGCCGCCAGGCAACCAGGCAAACTCAAAGAGTGACAGGGGCCCGTTTGAGCCCAAGGGGTTTGGAACGCGTAGCAGAGTTGAGAGGCAGAGAGAGAGAGAGAGCGCAGAGGTGGGGGCGGCGGGCAACCGGGGAAGAGTGCGCTGTGGCCCAGCGCCTGCCGCCCACACACTCGGAGGCGGCCAGCAGCTCCATTTGGGGCGGTCAAGTTCAATTGAGTAGACTCGAGAGGCTCGCGCCGGCCACTTTAGCTCGGCAGCTGGGGGCTAAATTTGGCCTCACTCAACTGAAACCAGCCCTCTCTCTCTCCCTCTCTCGGGGGTCACCTGCGGGAAGATTGATCTGGCGCCAGCCGGTGGCCCTGTCAGCGGCCGGCGAGTGGCCAGCCCAAATCGATGGGCCGAAGATTGAGCAGTCTGCTTTGGTGCCTTCTCTTGGGCTTCCGGGTTGTTGGTTCCGGTTGGCGGGCGAGCAAACTTGGAACCCTTTTGGGCGGCAAAGCAGAGCCAAGTCCGCTCTCTCTTCCCCGCGCTCGCCTCGCCTCATTCTGTTGCTATGCCAAGAGCAATGGCGAGCTCAGATTCGAGCTAGCGAGTCTCGCTTTGAGGCGCAACTCTGGTCCAAATCTTGCTGAAATCGCAACTCGCGCATACAGAGAGAGGGCAAGTTGGAGGTAAGAATGGCGCTGGGCCTCGCCAACAAAACGGCCCAACAAGCACAATGGGCGGCCGACAATTGCGGCCAGAATCTATTTACACCTCGCCTCCTCCCGTGACGCGCGAAAAACATCTACCGCAGTTGGCTGCGCCCCTCGCTGGATGGATCAAATTGATTTTGGGCAATTTGTATTCAGGGCAGCATGCGCAACCTTTATCTTTCTGCCTCCCCTAAACTCGGCAACACCACTTTCACCTGGCGGCCGCCTTGAGTTTCATTCAAGTGCTCTCCGGGCGAGACGGCGAAATGGGATAGAATTGGGCCTCGAGTTTTGGATAAATTTGGTGTACAATTTAAGGTGTCGCTCGGGCAAAGTTTTGCTGGAGGCAATTTTCGCAAAAACAAAGGTCGTGTTTGCATTTGGCCCAAAGTCGAGTGTTGCAAGGTCTCCTCCTATTTGCGCCAAGGGGGACGGAGGGCGACCATTTGCGACAAACAAGAGGCCCACTCAGAACGAGATAACGAGGAAGGCCGAGCGCTGGATTGAGTCACCAGAGTGCAAAGTGCGTGGGTGTTTGCGCGGCCGGATCCATTTAGATTGTATCTGGTCTTTTGGGCCAACTTTGCTCGCCCGCTCGCTTGGTCGGCAGGGGCGACCGACCGCGTTGTTAGCGCGTGGGGCCGCAAAGTTGGCGCAGACAGCCCTTGGCCGGCGGGCTAAAAATGGCCGGGCAGCAAGACCATCATCATTAGTTGAGACGGCGCCCAAAGCGCGGCCAGCTCCCCTTGACCTGGCCAGAGTCAGGGCTGCTTGGTGGCGGCCTTCATTAGAATTCGAGCGTTGCCAATTTGGGCGCAGAGGCTGTGTGCGCGCTCGGCCGGCTCTGGCCGCTGGACGTGAGCGCTCGCCCGCTCTGCAGTTGCGCCCGTGCGCTGTGCTTGGCGCGCTCGCCTAGCGCCGTTCGCGACTCGCCCTTGGCCCTAGCCGCTGACAGGCCAATTGGTGCAGCTCGGCCGGCAAACTCTGCGGCCAGCATCAGTGGCCTGAGCGGGCCGCCACCGCCGCCGCCGCAAGCCAAGCATCCGCGCAAGCTTGACGCTTGGGCCACTTCCGCCGCCGCAGGCTCCACCGCTAATTGTGGCGGGCGGCTGCGGTTTGCGGGGCCGCCTGTTGGCTGCGCCGCTCGGTGGCCGGCGCCACTGGTGCGAATAATGGATTTGCGGGCCCAAGGAGAGTGGCGCGCGGTGAGGCGTGGGCGTGGGCGTTGGCCCGGGCGGAAACACGCGCCAATGGGGCCCAGGGACGGAGAGGGTGTCTTTGGGCGGGGGAGGGGGCGGCGCGCTGGCTGTCGCGAGCTTGGCGGCGGCGCCTTGGAGATGACGCGATCACTCGGCGCGCAGGAAGTCCAGCCTCCTGTTTGCGGCCGCCCGCTTTGGCCCCATTTTTGGCCGCCCTCGCCGGCTGGCTGGCTGGCTGGCTGGCTGCTGGGAATCGGCGCGCCGCACTGCACTGCCGGCGCCCTTCGCTGGGCCAGCAATGGATGCGAAATCAGCCAATTTAAATAACAAGTCGCCGCCAAAGTGCGCCGCCCAGCTCGCGGAGTCAAGACGGACGAGCTAAGTTTAGCAAAACTGAACTGAACTAAACTAAACTGAACAGAACTAAACTTAACTGAACCAAGGCAGGCAAGAGCAAAGCAAACTCGGAGGGCCCAAAACGGAAGCCCCCTGGCCTCGCATTGACCAATCAAGCGGAAGGCGGCGCGCGGGCAAAAGTTCGTTGCTTGTTAGCCTTTGTTGGCCTCTTCGCGGGCTGCCACTTTTGTTGATGTATGTAAATTTTAAATTGGCGGCCAAACTTAATCCATCAAGCAAATCTGGTTGCCGCCGCCGACTGCGACTGCGACTGCGACTCAGAGCTCAGCTCCAATCAGCGGGCGCCACTTTTGGGCTTGCAGAGCGGGAGGAGTGGCGCTCGCTGGCTCGCTTAATCAACTGCTCGGCTCGCCCACCGAACACTTGACATTTGGCCCCCCTCGGCTGACTCTGCCGGCCGGAAGCGGGCGCCCGAGCCACCTGAGCGGCCGGCGCTAATTGCAATCCGGCGGCGGCGGCGGCGGCGGCGGCTCGAGCGGCCGCAGCTCGAGCTGCGGCTGGAGCGAGCAAAGTCGGCCCAGTTTGGCGGCGGCCCGCCCGTCTTGGTGGCTGCGACGGCGGCTGCGGCTGCGGCGGCGGCCGGGGATGATTGATGATGCTCTTGGGGCCAACAGGCGGGCGCACGTGAGAAAGTCGGCCAATAATTGAGTTGTCGGCAGCGCACTCGTTTGTTGGTTTTGCTCGCGGCTCTTGTTGCTGCTGGCGCGGCCGCGGCTGCAAACTCGGCCGCCAGCGAGAGCCAAAGCAACCCCTGCGTTGTTTTGGCAGCTCACCTCTCCAAACGCGACTGCAAGCTCAAAACAAACAATGGGCCCGACTCGCCCCTCCTGCCCGGCGCCCAGCCCATCGCCGGCCCTCGCGGCTCAAGCGCCCGACCGGCGGACGCACTCGACGGAAGGAAGGAAGGCTGGCTGGCTGGCTGGTTGCTCTGCGAGCGCCACCGCTCGGCCGGCGCCAGTGTCGCCAATCTAATTAGAGCGCCGAAACCTAATCAAGATCAGTTTGTCCACCGAAGGGCCGCTGAGCTCTGAGTGCGCGTCGAGCCACCGGGCGAGTTTTACGAGCTCCTCGGGCTGGCGGCTGGATCCATTCTCGGCTGCCATCGCGCGCCGGTTGCGCAGAGTTCAAGCGAGCCTCCACTGACAGGCCGCCTGTCATATGAGCCCAAACTGGCTGCCGCCGCCGCCCATCATCCTAATCCCCGTTTGCTGGCCCCATTTGCGCCGCAGCCGCAACTGGCAGATCAACAAGTCTCGCCACTGGCGCCGGCTCAGTTTCATTAAGACCCATCCATTTCGGTTGACCCCGCAACAGATGATGCGCTTGCATCATTTGCGCGCCCGAAGCCAAATTGCGCATCTGGTTTGCGGCGCAAACTCGCCGGCCAGCGCGCCAGAGGCGGGACTTCCACGCTGAGGCTGGCCCAGTCGGCCGCTCAAGCCTCCGCTTCGGCTCAAACGCGACCTCAAACTCAAAACTCAAAACTTCCAGCTCAAACTGGAGCGCTTAGGTGGGCAGCGGACACATTTGGCCGCTTCGAGGGCCAGGCGCTGTTGCGGCGGCCGCGGCGGCAAACAATCATTAGAGGAGCGCGCCATTCAAGGGCCGGCAAACCCAAACTGGGGCCACTTTGTTGTTTCAGGCGCCGATCGGGGCGAGCAAATCGGTGGGCGTGATCTATGGCGCTGCACCGGCAAGGGAATGGGAAAGCAACTAGAGCTTCTACTTACGGATTTGGGCCACATCGAAGGGGCGAGCGTGATTGTTGTGGTGGTTGTAGTTTGCCTGCTGCTGCTGCTGCTCGGCCTGCTCATCGCTGCTCTGCGCCGGCTTGGCCGCCTGTTGCAGGTTTGAGTGGTGCGCCCGTTGCGGGTGCCTAGCGCGCTGGTTGTGGCGCACAGCCGCCCGCTGCTCGCTCAGGTCGAGCTCGAGCGCCGCCGAGCGCAGGCTGGCCGGCCGGCCGGCGGAAGCGGCGCCCTCGACCAGACCGGCGCCCTGCACTCGGGCCGGCTCGCCGTCGCCGCCGCCGCTGGCCTGCTGCTCGCTCTGGCCCTGGCCGGGGGCCGCGCGAAGCAGCAGGGCGCCCAGGGAGTCGTGGCCGCCGCTCGGCGGGGCCGACTGTTGCTCGTCCTCCTCGCCGGCGCCAACCTCCGGCAGCGAGTGCTTCTTGCTCTTCCGGTGGCGCTCCTGCTGGCGCTGCTGGAGGAGGTCGCCCACAAACTCGCGCTTCAAGGCGAGCTGGTTGCGCGCGAACAACTCAGGCCGGCGCCACTCAGCCTCCGCCGAGCCGCCGCCGCCGCCGTCCGATCCTCCAGCCGCCCCCACTTCCGGCCGCTCGCTGTCCGCCCGCAAGCTGGCCTGCTCGCCCTCGAGCGAGAGCGTCTGCACGGCGCCCTGGGCCACCTGCAGGGATTTGCACTCGCTGAGCAGGAGGCAGAGGATGAACACTGTTATGATGCTTGTGGCCACCAGGGGCAGCGGAATAGACTGGATAATTTGCTTCAACTGCTTGCTCTTGAACGAATGCTGCTGCTGCTGCTGCTGCTGCTGACTGAACTGGCTCGCCGGCGCCAGCAGGTACTGTTGCGCCAGGCTCGCTTGTGGTTGGCGCGCGCTTCCGGCCGCCGCCGAGCTCATGTTGCGCCGCTCGCAGGCTCTCCTCGCGGCCAGCGTCAGTCCCTGGCCCTCGGGGCGGCCGGCCCGCCGCTCGTCGTCCTCGGAGTCCTCGTCGTCGTCGTCCTCCTCCTCCTCGTCGTCGCCGTCCAGACCGCCCGGCTGGCTGCCCATCGAGGGCGTGCGACGGGGCGCCGCTCGCTGTCCCGCGGCCGCCCTGCCCGCTGGCTGTGCCGCCGCCGCCGCCGCCGCCGAGTCCTCCTCCTCCTCGCGGTCGGCGCTCAGAATCGGCGACAGGTAAGAGGAGCCCATAGTTCAAACGCAACTCCTCCTATCAGTGAACTTGCAGCCAAACTTCTGCTTGCCTCCTCCTCGCTGCTCCCTCCTCTTCCGCAGTGCAACTCTCGCGCTCGCCCCTCCCAAGCTCAGCTCAACCAAACACCTGAGTGAACTCGAAACAACCACCGCTTATGTCTCGCACTTCCGGCACCCTCACGCTCGCACCCGCTCGCTCGCAAGTTGAGGCCAAGAGAGAGAGAGGTGAGCTTGATTTATATGTCGCGCTCGTGGTTGTTGCTCGAGTGTCTGCTGGCGGGCGCGCCCAAGAGCGCGGCGGCCCCCCTGCCCAAACCGAGCCGGCCGGCCGGTTGAGCGTGGCTGGCCGGCCGCGCATGCGCCTTGGCCCGCTCAAGCTCGGCCCCGCGCCGCCAACTGGAGGGCGGCCGCGCAGTTTCCGGTCACTGGCGACGGCTCGCAAGCGGCAAGACGGCGCCGATTAGATTTGCACGATAGAGGGCCGCTTATCTTGTCATCGGCTTGCCGAGAGCGAGAGGCGGGCCGCTTTTGCCGGCGGCCGGCCGGCGCTGCCCTCCAAAATTTGCCAACCACTCGAAAGCGTCACCGCGAACTGAGGGCGCCAAAATTATGATGAACGTTTCGATGCGCCCGCTTCCAAGTGGCCGACCTGAAACCTGCTTGCGGCCGCCACCTAAAGGGGCCAGCGCGAAACACCGGCGGCCACCAAATCGGGGGGAGGGGCGCCGGCCGCAAACAAAGACTCGCCCGTCCAAAACTGATTTGCATTCTCCTCTCTCCCCGCTCACCGCTCACCTCTCACCTTTGGCCCCCGGCAGCCTGTTGTGCGCGAGCCCCCCAGAGCAGCGTGTTGCACTGGCGCGCATTCCCCGCTCAGCGGCGCCATCTCAGTTTCACGCTCCATGAACTGGACGCCTCCATTTGGCTCAATGGAGCACAGAGATGGGAAACGCGAAATGGGAAATGCGAACGCAAATTGGGAAAGGCAAACAGAATAAACATTGTTTGCCTATTTGTTTATCTCTCCTCCCTCTCCAGCTCGGCCGCCAAGTTCCGCAAGCAGCCGAGGCGTCCTTTGTAGAAAATTTGGGGGCCCGCTCGCCGTTGGGCCAACAGGCGGCGGCTTCATATTTCGCCACCGACACCTGCAGGCTTCTCGCCCGGAGCGGCGAAAAGAGTTTGCAAACACAACAATTATGGCACCAGCCTCTGCCGGCTGCGGCGCGCCAGAGCAGCAAGTGTCACACTCTCTCCCTCTCCAAAGCGTTTCCAGCCCAAAGCGATGGGCAAACCAGCGGCCGCCGGTTTGCCCGTCGCAAGCCCCTAATTGGTGGCCAGTGGCAGCCAAAGGTTGGCCGGGCGGCGCCCAGAGTGGCCCCACACTGACTCGCCCCCTGAGCCGCGGAGGGCTCCTCTGGCGGGCGCAGCAGCCAGACTGAGCGGGCCGAGCAGACTAAGCTGCCGGCCAGGAGTCAAAGCCGACCGGGCGCCATTCAAGGCCGAGCAAGCGAGCGAAAGTGTCAACTTGACTGCAACGCTTCAAGTCTCGCCCCGCTCGCGCCAGCCGAAGGCGTCCGCTTCCGGCCCCAGTGCATGGGGCCCATCAATGGGCAAGGTCGGCGGCGGCGGCGGCGCCGTGCAAAAGCGGCGCCGGTTGGACTAAAATTAGCCCAACTCTCGCCGCGGCAACTCCACTTGCTTGGCCGCCGCCGCCGCCGCCGCCGCCGCCGCCGCCTGCATCCCTTCGCCCACTCGAGCCACGCCAGCGGCCCCAACGCTGATCCAATTTATTTTATTGCCTCCCGTCGAATTGGAAACCTTTGACTGGCGCAGTTTAAAGTGCCATTATTCAATTGGAGCAGGGCAAAAATCAAGCGGCAGCAAGGGCGGCGCGTGGGCGACCACTACTCAACCTAATTGGGTGCCCAACTGAGCGCCGGCTCGCCCCGCTTTCTATTCAGGCACTTGGGGTGATGTTGCCTTGCAGTCTCCTGTGGAAATATTAACTTGGCCCCAAAGAGAGTTGCTCGCCGATGGGCAGGACATTTGTTGAGCTCGTGTTTTCTCTCTCCCCGCGAGCCCATTCGAACCAAAGGGCAGGGCAAACTTTCTGGGCGGCTGATTTGTGTTTGTCTCCGGGTTGGTCGCAGCTCAGCAAGCAGCGTTAATATTCCGCCTCCTCGGCCGGCGCAGAGAGTAGACTCGCGCGATCAAGTGAATCCAATTTGATCATTTCCTGCCCATCATCTTGGTTCTTCCGTCCCGAGCCGCCGAGCTCGCGATTGCCCGCTCGCTCAAGCCAAAGTTGGGTCCAGCTTAGACGGGCGGCTCCATGCGCCCACCTGGCGAGCGCAAATTACGCGAGAACAAGACCTCCTCCATCTGCTAAGTACATTGTGCCGCTCTCGCTCCGCCCGCCGCCGGCTAAAAGGTCGCGGGTGTCGAGTTAAAAGGGCCGCTCGGGGGCTTAGCCGCCAGATTCTGCGCTTGTCTCCGAGGCGCCCAAATTAGCGCCTCCGCTGCGGCTGAGCGGCGCCCAAGATCCATCATCGGGCGCCGGATTAGCGGATTGCGTCGGCGGCCAGGTGGAGGAGTGGGAGGCTGAGGTGTTAGGCAAATTGATTGGCATAGTTTGGGCTGCCGGCGCGTTTGGCGGGGCGGCGGCGGCGGCGGTAGCGGCGGACCGCTAACGAGCGGGCCCAAATGGGGCACTGATTTCGCCTTGCCAACCTGGCTGGCCGCCCTCCAAGCCAACCATTATGAGCCAATGGGGCCAAATCTCATTATAGCTCGCTCACTCGCTCGCGTTATCATCCCTGAGTCAATTATTATTGCTTAACTTGACCCGACCCCGGCAGCTGAAGCTCGGGCGCCCGCTCTGGGCTGGCCAATGCGCGCGGCCAGTGTATTAATTCAGCTGGCCGAAGTCGCGCCCACACGAGCGCGCGTGGGCCAGCAAGCGGCCTCTGAGGGCGGCCAGCCGCGCAGGTAAGCTGGAGGAGGCCGAAAAACACGGCTAATCAGATCAGCGCCGATCCGAACCGGCCGAGGGGCCTCCCTCGCGCGTCTTGTTGGTGCGCGCGACACGAGCAAGAGCCCGGCGCTCGATCAATCACCGTTTCCGTCCTGAGGTCGCGGCCGAGCCTCGAAGGACAGGCTGGCCGGCCGGCCGGCTTGCTGGCAGCAAGAGTGCGGCCGAGGAAGTAGAAAAATTTGCTCCCCCGAAGAGTGCACTCAAGCGAACGCGTTACAACATTATTATATATGCCCGACTCAGCGGGCCCAGCGGCCGCCCACTCCCACGCAAATGGGCCCCTGCGAGCGTGGCGGCGGCGGCTGCGGCCGCGGCGGCAAGGATGACAGGGCCGATTTTGCCTGCATTTCCCGCGGCCGGCCGCTCTCGCTCCTTGCATACAAATAAACCGCCACGGACAAAACAGAAACCGAAATCGAAACCAAAACTTAAACCCACCGGCCGCACGACTTCCTTAAGCCCATCAAGTGAGCAAACAAACGGTGGGCGCCCGCCATGCTCAAAAGCCGCCCGGCCGAGCCGCGGGGTTCTTGGCCGGCGGCCACTCTTTAGCTCGCTTGGCGCCCTCGCTCGGACGCCCCGCTCGCCCGGCGCCCATATTGAATTGCAACCAACAAATCCCATAAATAGTGGCGAGCGTTCGAGTGTTGCCGGCCAAGGGCGGCCCCAAAGTGTTAACTCGCGCCTCGAGATGAATAATGAAAATTAGTCCTCGCAGTTCGATGCAATGCAATGCAATGCACTGCAATGCGGCCCCCTTCGCCGCCATCCCCCATCTTGGCCAGCTTCATTAGCGGGCCCATTGGCGAGCTGCAGGGCGAATATATCGCATGCGCCAAGTGCATGGCGAGCAACGATTTGCGCCAGCCGAATGCCCTCTAAATGGGAGAGCCCCTCCTCTCTTGGCGGAAGCTTGCAGGCTTGAGCTTGGAGCGGGAGAGTCGATCTAAGGCCGTGAGAAAGTCCAACTCGGCGAGGAAAACGTGTAGCTTTAAATGGGTGCCGGCCAGTCGAGTGGCTGGCCAATTCCATTTCAATCAATGATTTATTTGGCCACCAACCTATCGCTTGGTGGCGCAACTCAAGCTCAGCCCACTCTGCTTTGCTCTCGCTACACGAATCTAAACCATTGGCAACAATGATCAGCGGGCGGAGATGGCCGCCTGAAAGCTTAAACTTCCGCCCACTTGGGAGGAGCAAGCATGCCTTGAAGATGCGACACTTCAATGGGAATCTGTTAGTCTTGGTTTGGTTCTGATTGTAGCCGCCGACAATGCGGGGTTAAAAAACTCCCCTGCAACACAAACGAGCACTCCAAAATATCCAACGAATGCTGCTGGCTGTCCTCTCCATCCATCGCGACAGATCTTGGTCTTCTTTTTCGCCGTTACCGGCTTACCTGTTTTATCGTAGGATGCAGGCAGAGAGCAGTGGAGCAAGCGTGACATTAAATACGCTCTTGGGTGAGATTCATATCCTCTTTATCGGCGGCGGTGGAGCAATCTAGTAATCGAGCTCGTTCAGGTGGATAATGCAGTCGCTTCTCTCTTCTCAGCCAATTGTTTGTTTGATAACAATCCTCCTGCTTGAACCAAGATTGGAGGCACAAAATTCAAGCCCCAAGAGCAGTCTGTCGATAAGCCTCTCTGAGGCTACCTCTCGCTGGGCCTCCATCTCGCCTATCGAACTTGAATCCCATCGCGGATGTCGGCAGCCTGATTAGCTGGCTAATGTTGGTTTCAGTGACGAGTTTGTACAAATTTAGCTTGAACCTGATACTTGTCGCTGGTGTCCATGGAGCGGCAAAGCTCATCAATTTGGCGCTCCGTTCTCAGAGCGCAACCAATTAGGCCTCTGTAGGCAAAGACTCGAAGTATTGCGCCCAAGTGGGGACCAACAATGCCGGCCACCAGCCAGTAGACTCCCTGAACTGGCAACCAAACTGAGGGGGCCGAGTAGCCGAGGATGGAGATTGCCAATCTTGGCGCGAGGTCGCGAGCCGGATTCAAGATGGCGCCGCAGTTCGGACTGAAGGCTAAACAGATAAGGCCAATTACAAAGGCAATAATAATGGGCTGATGTCTGTCTCCCAAGCCGGCATTGTTCTTGTCGGTCAATGCGCAGAGTGAGAAGAGGAGCAGGGCAGTTCTGACAATCTGGTCACGCAGCGAGCCCTAGACTGAGGCCTAGAGGCCGGGATAGGTGGCGAAGATGTGGCCAGTTGAGTTTGCTGGGCCAGAGGAGGAGTGGCTGCCACCATCGAGCGAGTCGATGGCCTCGTTATAATTAACACACAGCACATAGCCGCCAAAAAGCCGCCCAGGTATTGGGCACAGATGTAAACCGGAACGAGCCTCCACCTGAGCTGTCCGTTGAGGGCAAACGCCAAAGAGGCTGCCGGATTAATGTGAGCCCCTGATTTTTTTGCACTTTTTAAAAGGTTTTTGGAGTTAGATTGCGAGAGTTGGTCGGGCTAGACAGAGTGAGATGGATGAGCGGAGATCCAGAATGAAAATAGATCTGCACTTACGCTACAAAAGTGGAAATCATTGCGCCAACTCCAAAGGCAAAACACGCACTAAATAGGTCGATCTCGCGCTTGTTCAATACGAAAGCCGCTATGGCTCCACCGCCAATAGATTACTTACTAGGAGAAGGAAGGTACCAATGAGCTTGACTACAAAATAAGCCGACATCAGACGTGCTAGAGATTTGCACAGCAACAGCGAAACCTTTCACTATCGAGCAAACTGGTGGTTTGATTTGCAGACTCCTGGGATGAGGTGTTTGCGCTTGTTTGGTCGGATTCAACATACAGACGACTATGTTCCCAGTCTTCTCCTTGTCTTCAATATTGGATTTGTGTTTGCCGCTCTCCAGTAGGGCAATGGTTTCGGATCAACAAGTTTGCTTGCTTATGTAACCGCCTGGCGGCCAACCTAAACGTGGCCTCACGATGAAACTGTTTCATCAGCCTGATGTTAAGTAGAGTCGAGGAACGCAGGTCGCTCAACAGGAATGCTGGAAACAAGGAGCAAGGTGGCAACTGAGCGGCGCCAATTTAAAGCGGGAATGGAATGGAATCAACTCAGAGTTAGATTGAGCTCAGATGTAGCCATCTATGCAGCCTACCCCACCTTGAATGTGCGCCAATGTTACCCAAGCCTACAAAGTTGATGTAATCTTAAGCGGTGGTTCCAGGAAAGGAGTAGCGCAAAGGCGAGTCGAACTTGTATGCTCGAGCAAACAAGAGATCCATATGGGAGGTTGTGTGTATGATGAATATGAATTTAGCGTTCAAGTCAAAAGCTCGTGTTGTCTTGGGCACTGAATCGTGGAATCCTCACCCTTGGTGCCAACCTCCTCGTGGATATTGGCAAAAGTGACCATCTCCATGAGCAGAGTCCCATCACTAGTGGTCTCGATCTAGCCGAGAGCATCCCATGTAGGAGGCTAGATTTTCGCAGGTAGATGGGGATTGCAGAGCTCAAGACTCGAGTCATATATCAGCTTAGACGTCTCGCTAGCGAACTCAATTCGAGGCGCAGCTTCTCGCGAAGCTGCATTACTTCATAAATAAAACTAGCTTGGCAGCTCTAAACACGAAGAAGCCATTTTTGATGCTAATTCATCGCTCATTATTCAAGAGATCACATCTATTTCTGTAAACTATTCTATAGTCATAATAGATTTTTGTTACATCACCGAAATGGTGTTCCAGTCGAACAATTGACGCTGCTTGCGTAAAAAGAGAAAAGGATTGCTGCTGTTCGCATTCGAATGCGCAGACCAGGTATTCGAGGTTCCGCCCCTCTTCTGAGCCTCTTTCGCTAGTAGCTGTCAACTTCTTAAGACGCCACTAATATTAAAGCTTACTTGTTACAATGGACGGCAACTTTAAAGATTTGAAAACAAATGAAATCGATATAAATCGTCTCCTCTATTAGGCACGATATTTACAAAACCCCACGCTCCCCTATAGAGAACCTTAGGTAGGATTTGGGGGCAATATTTGAAATGATCGACTGATTTAACTTTCTGCTATAGCTGGCAGTTGTAGAATTGATGCGAAACACGCCAATTAAACCGAAATAAGTTGCGCGGAAACAGGAAGTGTCAGCCTTTCCCACTTCATACGTGGAGGATAAGCTCAGTCATGGTCTCATTATCAATTGTCAAGTAAACGCAGAGCTAACAACCTTGATCATTGCAGACAACATCGTTTTCTTGTCCAATAAACTCGCCTGAGAAGGACAGGGGAATCGGAAAGAAGTAAATGAAGAAATGGAGGTTGCTGCACTGACTGAAAAGTCACGAATGGTGCGTTTAATAGTCATAGTGTTCGTCTGAAACCTATCTCTTTCAAAGTGATCCTAATCAAACATAGGGAGGCCAGTAAGTCAGACAACATCAACATAAGGAAGACTGCCTGCCAACCTGAGTCCGAAATATAACCAGCGAATAGGGGTCCGATCGCCGCGCCTATCGATCCGAAACCATCTATAATTGCGGCAACTGTTGCCATGGCCTTCCCGTCTTTGATCCGACCACCGAGATCCGTGCTAACGGCCGTTGTTATCAGTGCATAAGGTCCAGTGACTAGGGCGCCGACGAGCGACTGTAATCCTATGTTGTAAAGGTTGGAGATTGCGGCAAACTTCTCATAGAGTAACATGGCGGGTATGGCTAGTATCAGCATCACTGTGCAAGTTAACGCACTCTTGTTGAATTTGTCCCTTATAACACCCGCTGCTATCGCTCCGATAATGCCACCAATATCGAACGGAATCGAAAGATAAGCCGACTCCTCGGAACTGTTCGGCGTTGATTGAGTAATGTACCTTGGTAGCCAGTAAAGGAATGTATAGCTCACTAGCTTTGCAAAACCCAGGCTGAGCGAATACTCCATCACACCTGGAATCTTGATACAGGCCCAAAAAGATACCGCACGATCCACAGTAACTGTCGCAGGTTCCTCGTTAGATATGTCATCAATGAGAGGACTTTGCTCACTGTCGTGTGAGGTCTGACTGTCCTCTATCTCGGATACAGCTGAATCAACATCCGTGGGAGGAATTCGGGGGAGCTTTCGCCTGTTGGTCGACCTCTTGACAGTGACATCTGTCGCTCGTCTCAGACCCTCTTCAATGTCGCGATCTCTATGAGCAGGACTGGTCTCATGTGATTTTAGTCCGTTGATTGGCTTTATAGGGAGCAAGCCAACATCTTCTGGTCTTGGAACTAAAAACAAGAACACCAAGACCGCAGAGCCAAGCATTATAAAGCCGGGCACTATGAAAGACAAACCCCAGGCTCTCTCTACGAAGTAGCCGGCTATTGAGGCGCCAAGTATGTTTCCAATGTTGGTATTCGAGTTCCATAATCCAAATACAAACCCTCTTGATGATTGATCAAACCAGTTACCAATGCAAGTAACCACAGTTGGCCAACCAGTGGTTTGTATAGCACCAGATAAGACTTGCACCATTATAAAGTATGACATAGAGTGTATGTTTAAGTAGAAGGATAGTCCAAAAGCGTACAATAGCAATCCGCTCAAGACCATTCCGCTGGTCAGAAAATATCTTAGATTACATCTGTCGGCAAGGAACCCACTGAAGAACATGAAGAACGCGTAAGAGAATAGAAACGCAGAATCCAAGAGTGCAAGCAGCTGATTTGCAGTGGCATCGTTATTGAATGGGGGCCAGTCGCACCAATTTGGGTCGCTTTGGCCAGAGGTTGATTCGTACTCGATATAAGTTGTGTCCTCTGTTTCATCGAAGAGAGTTATCTGGTGGATATTTGAGCAATTTCTGTTCAAAGCGTTCTTAACTATGGATAAAGGTCGTCTACCCATATGATAACATGTGTATGCTATGAAAGTTACGCATAGTATTAGAGATTTGTGGAAAGTTCTTTTGACCGAGATGCTATTGAATCTGAAGAAGGCTCCAAAGAAGACAACTCCAATTGGCTTATCAGGCTTTTCACTCGAGCTCCTATGGTGGGCTACATTATCACTAGTGCCAACTACGTTATCATTTGTGTCCTCATTTCTTGAGTCGGCGTTGAACTCCACGCTATCGGTGGTTATCAAAGATTCAGCACTCATTTTGATTTGGGAAATGTTTTCCTAAAATAATGGCCAGATTTGATTCAATGCCGTGCAATTGGTGATAATTCGCAATATTGTCCTAATTGATATAGTTTAGTTTCTGCCTTGAAGTTCGACCTTTTCGCCAGTTTGCGCTCTTGTACTGTCGAAACTCATGGCTGATAGGTATGACCTGTTATCCTAAAACTCATGTCCAAGTTGGTGGACTTTGTAAGCGAGTCATGAATCTTTGAGAGTTCATATTCATTAATATTGGAAGTACTTATTGCTCGACTCATTATCACGTAGATCACAGTTTGGTTCAGAATTATAAATTACATTCTAAGGTCAAATTTTGAGTGCTTTTAACAATATAAGGATCTCATTTGCTGCCACAGATGAGCAATAATCTAGCAGCAAGAATATTGACGCGTTGAATATTACTATGAGGGCATCTACCACGCCAAGGTACCGTGATCTCGCTCTGACAAGAAAATATCAGCATTAGACTAGATAAGCCTACATACAGTTTCTTGCATTCGATCTATGCGCCATGCAAAAGCACTAGTATCTTATCAAATTAGTGTCAAGCTATTGTGTGGGGTATTTGTAAATCAAGCGGTAAACGCTATGTACGCTTGGTTAGTGACTGATGACCGTAATTTTGATGGATTCTAACTGGGGCAAAACTTTTCTGACTGATGTCACGGGTTAGTTTTTGCTAGACGGAATCAAAACAGATGCAACTCGAATGGAACAAACGGCATGCTGTGATTCTACCTCTATGATCCTCCTCTGAGCGGTCGCTCTTTCTTGAACGATAAAATGACGCTAAATCAAAATCTGCCTGTCGATTGGGGGATACCAGGAATTTCTGTTCAAGTGAGAGGTCAGTCTTTAGATTGTTTCACTGATCGTGGAAGATTATTAGTCTCGCGAGATGCGAACCTCTTAGCTCAAGTCATTCGCAGATGTTCCTGTATCTGTTAGATCGCCTGGTTTGGCAAAGGATCAATGGAGGAACTATAACACTTTTTACCAGGGAGGTCGATCAAAACAGTTAGATCCTTGGATGATCCACAACGATTTATTGACGCAGACTGTTGGAAAGATCGTGGAAAACAAAGTAACTCCAAAGGACGATCCATCTATCTCGTCAGTAGACTTATTCAAATCGCGGCAACTTAACGCAACTCCTGCGAGCCCTTTGCTTGGGCAGTCTCAAGTTGATACAAAACAACAATTGGATTCGTCTGTCTCTTAAATTAAGATTACCTCTCTCTACCCTCACAACTTCGATGAAAAACCTGGGCATGACTGGACCGGCGTTCTCTGGGTTCACGCAGTGCGTTTTGAGTTGATTCGTCTCAACTATGGAATCGGAAGCTTGCCATGGATGGTTTATATTTATTTATTGGGGCAAACTATTGGGGGTGGGATGGACATTGGAAAGAGGTTAATTTGAAAAGTTTATCTATTTGTCTCGCCAGCGGACTTATTCTAGCTCTAGTTACGACAGCTTCAAGCGAAACTTGCGATAGCTTTGCTTGGGCAACCTAAAGTTGAGACAAGATGACAATGAGATCCCTCTATTTCGTTGAGCTCTGTAACGGCAACAAAAACCCATATGAGAGCAAAAATAACTCCAAAGCTCAATAATTCAACAAAGGTGTCGCATATCAAGTCGGGCAATTGATTATTAGCTAGAAATATTAGAATCGGCTCGAACTCGCTAGATTCATCCGCATCGTCTGCCATAAGTTCGTACAAATGTTTGAGCAAAAAGCTTGTCAGGCTGATCATCATAGAGTCGCTTGCTGGTGGCCACACGTTCGGTGGCCAAGTGAAGCGTGCGTTGAGTTACTTGCTGCTCGATTTTGATTTTGATCTTGAACTTGTCCGCTCTTGGGACGGGACGGTCAAATGGTGGTGTTTGTTAGGTTAGCAACTGGCGGGCAGTTAGCTTTGCCGCCGGACTCTTGGAACTTGGTGGCGATACTTTCTTAAGCGAACGTTGGTCTATTCGAGGGAAGCTCTGGCCGCAGCTCGGGTTCTGTCAGCAACTGGCTTGAGTTTGGCGTTGCAAGGTGGCGGGAAGGGAATGATGGGGGTTTGCTGAGGATACCTGTTGAGGCAAACGGCGGCACTTGGCGTTGAAAGATGCGAGCCGTGGACAAGTTGGGCGCACGTGAGATTGTTTGCTTGTTTGCTCGGCACACTTTGTTGACTCCTCGCCGGTTGGATGTGTATAGCTCCACCTATCTAGGGCTCAATCTATTTCCTTCAAGTTCGCTCCGCCACAAGATCACGTCCGCCGAAAAGGCTCTCTCTCTCTCTCTCTCTCTCTCTCTCTCGCTTTGCTATGGCTCTAAATCCTGCAACCTTTTCCCTCGCCCACTCCAACCGCATTGGCTGACTGTAATTTCCTTTTCGATCGACAACCTATCGTTGGCACAGATCTGCCTAAATAAGTTTGAAGCAAAACTCGTCTAATTGGTTCAGCAGCACTAGTGGCGGCAGTGGTGGCGTTGACGACAAGGGAGCGATTAGGAGGGTAAGATTGAGTTTGTTTTGCTACAGCAGAGTTCGGTTGGGTTGGGTTCACAGGTTGTTTGGCACGTCCCCTAATCGCGTTCCTCTGCAGCCTGCTTGTCGTCCTGTCGGCCGGGTTCCTCTTCTCTGCACTATCGGCGCTCTGCTGTGTTGGTGTAATCAGCAAGTGTAGTCAGGTGTAATCCTGGAGACTGGCCGCAGACTGGAGGGTTCATATTCAATGCCAGCGAGGGTATCAAAAGTCGACACTTACGGTGAGATAAGAGGCAACGTCAGTGGGGGTTGTTTTAGTTGCTTTTAGCACTTAATTCGCGCATAACGCGCCAACGCGCGCTTCCTCCTCTGCAGACCTCGAAGTGACGACTCAATATGCCGGTGATGGTGGTGTTAGGTTCCTTATGTAAGCAAGCGATCAGCTCCGCTCCTACTCTAGATATGTAACTCTTGACAACTCTTGAACATTGACCCCTAACACCTCCTTCCAAAGCTCTCGCTCTCTTTAAACTCACTGTTGTTCGGTTCACTCGCCAACTAGCAACCTAACTGACTGACTGACTGATTGACTGGCTAATCGAGGCTTGAACGCAAATAAAAGTTCCGGATGCCTTCATAGATGACCGCAGATTACCTCTGTTAGTGCGCACTTCTAAATGGCGAGCGAAATCAGGCTCAAACTTGCAACGGATTGGACTAAACTACTTTGTCTGATTCGAGTGTATCGGCAAGTGCACGATTGGCTTCCTTGCAGCATTCAAACAAGCAACTTTCAGCCAAACGACCCGACGGGCAACCATTTGCTGGCATGAGTCAGATAATATGCTCGTCCGCGATATGACGCTGAGAGACTTTTTCGTTTCCAGAGAGAAAGAGAGTTCGGAGAGCAACTTCAGTTGCTTTGATGCGACGCGCAGACTCGGGGACCTAGATAACCGATCGCTCTAATGAGGTTGCCAGCTTGCCGGGAGCGTCGAGTGGGCGTAGCCTCTTGCGTCTAAGGGTTAGTGAAATGATCAGACTTCACTGAGGGGGAGTTTGGTCGGCGAGATGGGCAAGCTGAGGGAGGTGAATTTGTGATGCAGCTGCTCGGCGAGAGAGTTGCTCCTCTAAACTAAGATGAAAATCTTAGAATGAGAATGAATTTGAGTTTGTAGACTCAAGTGGAAGTCCAGTTTTTTTTCTTCTCTCAGTTCGCCAAATTCAGACGAGCTAGTTATTACAGGTCTGCCTCCCACAAGCAAGTGGAATAACCTGCTGAGCGGGTTTAGGAGGGCCATTTTACCAGCTATGACAATTCATCGTACTCTGACTTCGGACGCTAGTCCGAACGGGCAACAAGTTGTTGCCACGCAGATCAAGGCTCACTTCGGTTTAGATACAGACTGCTAACTCGTCGCTCTGATGGCCATTATTCGGCGGCAGGTTTGCCTCGAACATGAACATTCCTCTTGTTTTCATTCATGATTTTAGAGGAAAGTTCATTCCACCCTGGGGCTAATATTTGAATTAGCCACTGCTGGAATCGCAAAGGTTTATGATTAGTCGACCAGGATGGCACTCATGCTGCAATTATGAAACCACCGGATCCATCCAAATTACGAGCACCCATCCACATCTATGGTTCCATCATCCGAGTCGGGAGATAGAAATTAATTTACACGACCAACAAAGGGAAAGGCTTTTAACATCTTCGTGAACAAACCATGAGATCAATCGACGTAGTTCCGAATTCTTGAACTAGGGGGGCGCAAATTCAAAGAGTGAGTTTGTTCACGTTTAGTGGCTACTTTCCAGCTCGACTAATGTAGACAATCAGCTCGTACGACAGACGCTAATTTTTGCGCCGGTCGTAGTTATGCACCATCAAACCTTCGCAAAGGATCTATGCGACCATTCGATCTCATTCAAAACAATCGAGAGGTCTACCCTCGTCGGATCATAATGAATAGCCCTGCTTTCACCCTCTACACCGAGGGTCAGCATGCATCCGGCCCTACGACCAACCATAATTTTAAAGTGCAAGTTCTTAGTTGTAATAGGGCTTCAGCTCGGAACAGGAAAGAGTCGAACTAGGTGGAGGGGCCAATGAAATTTACTATCAATCAATGGGCATAACAAAGTGTATTTATTCTTGGTGCGAGAGTGCTCTCCTACAGCAATTCGAGTAATGTTTTCAAGAGTGTTGCTACAAGAGTGCGATCGCGGTAGACTAGATGAATTTCTTAGGATGAGTAACCCTCTACTCCCTGGTAGGAGTGCTCAACTGTCCCTTGTAATGGTTGCATAAGAATCAGTTGTATAGACTAGTGGTAAGTATCTTTCAATATAATGTTGTTTCTGAAGTTGCTGGTAGAGCTGCTGTTGCTGGCGTTGATAAATTGCATCCTGTTGACTTTGTAGCCCCATGGCTTGGTGCTGGTATTGCCGTGGATCGAGCTGATTCCGCATCGGCATTTGGCGGTGCTGATGACTATGATGATGTTGGTGGTGCTGATGCTGGGAGTTCGAACCTGACGTCGTCAGTTGGTCTTGGCCGTGAGTATGTGTGTGAATGTGACGATGTTGAGTTGGATGATGATGATGGTGATGCGGACGTTGGTGAGAATGCGATTTGGCCATTGTAATCTGCTGTTGATGCAGTTGTTGTTGTTGGTGATGGTGTTGGTGCTGCTGGGCCTGTTTGAGCTGTAGTTGTAACTGATACTGATGTTCCTGGATTTGTTGGCCGCTGACAACGGATCCCATTGAGTCGTACCGGTTGTTTGAGTGATGGCACTCACAGCCTGACTCATGTTTAACTGCATCTAATAGAAGGTCTTGCTGTTGTTGTTTCGAAAATAGCTGCTGCTGCAGTAACTGATTTTGTCGCATTTGTTGATTCAACAACTGTTGTTGAGATTGATTCGGCACAGTGACTGACTGCCCCCTTTTCTGTATCGAATCCTGGCATTGAGGTGTAGGATGAACGGCATAAGTACCAGATGCCTCTGGAAGATGATTCTGGGGATCCACTTGCTGGTAGAGGAAATGCCGACGTGTGTATTGGTCACCGCTAGATGGAGTCGCCTCGCCTTTCTGATCCAAATTTTTTGAAACTTGATTATCCAACAATGGTGGTGGCGGCGGCGGGATGGACATCATGTTCTGATAACTCGGTATTGTAGGTCTCTTTGGACGAGCTCGAAGTGTCTGGGATTGAGAGTGGTGCTTCGGCTGCTGGATTATCTGGGCGGAGGATCTTCGGCCCAGAGTCGCGCTCATTTGCTGTCTACCCAAATGTAAATGGTCAGAAATGGGCTCGGCTTCCAACGGTGGAGGCGGCTCAATTTTAGACTCTTCATTGTGCGCATCTAAAACTTTATGCTCAACTCGTGGAGTTTTAGATTCACTTGATTCTTGCTCGTTTTTTTCACACGTTCTTGAACATATTTCGTGGTCAGCGTACTCCTCATTGAGGGTGTTGAGCTTTTCGAGTTCAGGTAATATTTTGTCTCTTGAGCTGGACAACTCCTCTCCCGCCTTTCCATCTTGCGTCTGTTGTTGCTGTCTCAGAATTCGATTGTTTGCCGCTGCAGCGCATGCTGCTGCTACAGCACCAAATTGTGCTGGCACAGGTGCATTTGTGGAAGAGGATCCAAACTTGCCAACGGTGGCGAGGCTCTCACGCTTCCTCATCAGTCTACTACTATCTGTGACCGGAGCTTGGATGATCGGTGCCGAGGTTCTTCGTTTTCGGAGGTACTCGGCGTTTAAATGCGGACTCCTAGTTACGGCCTTGAAGTCGGGCAAGGGTGGAGGTGGTGGAGGAGGCGGGCCGGAAACGGGTGCCGGGTCAGCATCATCAGGTGGCGACTTTGGAGGGTCGTGGGCGGTGGATGGTTGTGTTACGCGTTTGGTGGTTATTACTGCTGGCTGGTAAATTGACTGACCAGTTAAATCTAATCCAGGTTTAGGTGGTGCCACCGGTTTTGGTCGTACAACAGCCACTGTGGTCAGAGTGGCTGTTGAGCTTGATGAATGGGTTGGTGTAGCTTGTTGGCTAATTTGCTGCAACTGCTGATCAGCGCCAACAGTCGAAACTGACGATAGGGATTGGGTGTCTGCTGAACTTGATAACGAATGAGCTGAGCGGAAATGTGCCAGGTTATTTGGTGTAATCGAGTGATCAACCATTTGTAATGACCCTGTGGGCGACATTTGAGGGTTGATTTGGGGCGTTATTGGTAGTGGTTTGTCAGCATCGAACAGGTCAGATTGATGGTGTTGCATTTGAACTAGCATCGATTTTACTCGCTGAGCTCGATTTCGCGTTAATGTGGTGGTCGGATCGCGTTTTGGTGGTTCAGGTTTTACCTTCCCAAGAGTCCTGCTCGTGTAGTTGGGCATATGAAATTTGATTGGAGTTGCAATGGTCAAGTCGACCCGGTTGCCAGATTGACGGATCATATGAACCACTTGCTCGTGGCTGCAAAGTCGTACATCTTGCTGATTGACGGCCACCAGAAAGTCGCCTCGCCTTAAACCAGCCTGTTGCGCTACACTACCTAATTCAATTTCATCCAAGTACTGTAGGCTTATGAGATTGTTAGCGGCCATGAGTCGCTCGTCGATGATCACCTTACTTGACTGGCCACCCTCGATGTTGGCTGTCGATTGAGCTAAGGTAGTTGGATCAACTTTGGCACCGCGCAGAACGAAGCCAAATCCTCCATTGGATTTGGTGAGAGTTACTTGAACTTCCCTGAACCGTTGCTTGGGTTGATTTTCCGCGTTCATTTGACCAACGTCTTGCTCGTTTAATGTGGCCATCGACTGGGAGTCAGGTAGGTTGCTGCCTCTAATATTGTGGATCCATGTGGGCTGAACGTTTTTAAGTGATTGATTGTCATCAATTTCCGTCTTGGCCCCTCTAATATTTGTAATATTGTTGAGGGCCAACCTTTGGCGTAAAGTAGATGATCGCTGTTTCGTCCTATGGACGCAGAACGAGGGAAATAAGCCGCTAGAGTTGTCTGATAGACGACGACCATACAACATGGGCTTATTCGCTAGGCGAGGCATCTGACCGGCCTGCAAAAGTTCCGATTTGAACTCAAGCACTTCGATGAGATCACCCCGATTGAGTTGGAGATGATTCGGATCACCTGAATGATACTCGCTCGTAGCCTCGACAATGGTTCCAACAAAAAGTGGTCGCTCCTCAGACATGAGAGAATAAAGACCGTTGGTGCTATTGCTACTACCACCACTGCTGCTGCTACTACTCTTGAGATCATCATCCTCTTCCTCTTCCACAGGATTATCCTGATTATCTGTAACTCCATCTGGCATGCAAGGAGCAGCGTGATTGGAAGCAGCACCCTTGCGGCTCATATTACTTGCAAATCTGCTTATGGCGCCCGTATTGGAGTTGCTTGCGATATCGCCCTTGTTGTTGATTGAGATTATGGTAACATTTGAAAGCTGACTCGAGTGAGAGCTGGCAAGGGGTTTTCCATTTTGAGCAAGCTCCTCAGCTGAATTGTTGCCATCACCATCACAGCAGACTCCCGAGGATGAGGTTGTGTTTGAGGTTGCGCAAGAGTACTGCGATAAACAAGGCGATATGTTGTTTATCTGGACATTGAGCTGGTTAGATTGGCCAGAGCTGCCACTTATCGAGAGCAATGATTGCGGCTGACTAGTGCCGCTCGATACGGAGCCACCGTTCCCCTGATATTGACCATGGCTGACATCGAGCACGAGCGGGTCCATTGTACGGTCCAGTTGGACTTGCGGCTGAACTATAGCTCGTCGCTGTTGAACAGAGACCATGGTCGAGGATCTGGGCATTGAATTCGAGGAATCTGGTAGCGAGGTTGTAGAAAGATTTTGGGCTCCTAAATGAAAATTAGTAGGCCTCTCGCGGAATGGAACCACTTTTGCCTCAGTGTGCTCGGCTATAAACTCGGCCAGATCCATGTTGTTTGATATTACAGCCACTTGATGGGCAGTTTGGTGGGAATTGTTGGTGATAGTTTTGTCGGCACCACGTAAGAGTAAGATCTTTGCGCAGTTGAGCTGATCATTGATTGCGGCGACATGGAGAGGAGTGTTGCCGGAGCCGCTTATTTTGGCATTTATATCACAGCCGTAGTAAAGTAACTTCTCCAAGTGAGCATCGAGACCAAGCTTGCAAGCCTGGTGCACCTCCTGCCATCCGTGTTGGTCAGGTACGCCAATGGAAGTGGCGCCCCCATTACTGAAGCCAGCAGATGATGATGATGAAGCGGTTGCTGAATCAGCCAGTAGTCTGTTGTTGTGACTCAACAGTAATTGGGTTACTTTCAGATTGGCCTTATGCAAAATTGAATAATAAAGTGGAGTTAAACCATTAATGTCACGATAATCAGTTGAAGCTCCTGTTTGCGGATAGAGTGGAATTGGTGTGGGTAGTTCCGATGACTGGTTAGTTTGTTTGTGAGTGGCTATCCGAATTAGATAGTCCAACGAGCTAGACAAGCAAGCGGTCATGCAGGATAGTTTTTAGGTTTGTGGAAGTGGCAACTCGCTTCTTTTCCAGCTCGCCAGTTCTATCCCTCTTTATCTCTCTCTCTCTCTCTCTCTCTCTCCCTCTTTATTTTTACTTCCCTCACGCACCTGTAAGGAGCGGCAAGCGAGGCAAATAACTCTCTTTACCGTTCCCTCTCTCGCTCTCTCTCTCTCAGTTTCTCTCAACCCATCCCAATGATCGTTTGCATCTATCTGGGCTAAAATCCTGATCCCCCAGCCCTCTCGCGGGCGAGTCTCATCAATCATCAACGAAACAAACTGGAATCATTCGTAGAAATACATCGCGCTTGCCCGTTAGATTTCATTTTGCTCCACCTCATTGCGCCGACTCTCTCCGTTTTGTTCCATAAGTTAACACAAGCACAATTGTATGCAAGCAGCAAACAGGTTTTACTTACCCAAATCGAGCAGCGTTTTTAGCGCCCAAAAGTTGGACTTCATCGCGGCCACATGGAGAGGAGTTTGGCCGTCGCTGTTCCGGAAATCCACTTGGGCGCCCGACTTGACGAGCAACAAGAGTATTCGCTCGACGATGGGCGCTCGCGAGCAACTCAAATCGGCTATGTTGGTTTGCTGGAGAGTTGAGGGGCTGATTTCGGCAGATTGACATTGCAAATTGAATAGGCTTGCTGACTGCGGACAACCCGCGGACAGTGATATGCTTGTTGCCTGGCTTGTTCCGGCAGCCACGCTCTGGTTTGGGCTTGCGTTGATTTGTGTTGAGATTATTGCCAGGCTTATGGGCGGTTGGCCCGTTTTTTCGTCCAAAAAGTTTGCATCACAGAGGAGCAAAATCTTGTGCAACTTGATCAGGTTGTTCGATTGGCCGCTCTGCTTTGACCAGCTGGTGTTGAGCAACAAGTCGAGCAATTTTGCGCGCTTCCTCTTGAGCTGGCTCGAGCTTAGCTGGAGCTGCTGGCCTTGCTGCTTGGAGGCCGGCCGCTGCTGGGTTTGGGTTGCGCCAGAGGAGAGTTTCGCAATCATGTTGGTGGCGAAGGTTTGGCCGGTTGCGCTCGCCGCTCCACTCTGCTGGCTTGCGAGCGAGACGAGACTCTGGCCAGACGGCGAGCAGTTGGAGGCCTTTCGGCGCATCAAGCTGTGCGAGTGGCCCGCGATCATGCTCGGCCCGCTGGCTCCGTCGCCGGGCTGGCTGGCCGGCCCGCCGGCCTCCCCTCAGAGCGAGCGAGAGAGAGGGGCGCTAAATTTCAGCCAGCCGCTCCCGCCCGATCTGGCTCCTCTCCTCCTCTCGACTCAAGCCGATGCTGCCTGTGGCGGCAAAACCTCGACAACTAACCCTCTCCGCGCGATTTCCTCCCTCCTCTATCCTATCTGAATACTTTGCCACACTCTTGCCCGCTTCTGCTTCCACTTGCTTCGTTTTGGGCCCCGAATCCTTCATCAACGTTGAGCGGGCTCCTGCTCGCAACTGAACAACGCTGACGTATTATAACACTCGCCTCCTGTCGAGCGACAAATCTCACCTGAGCTGAGCGGCGCAAATATGGACATCCAATTTGGTGGCAGCGAATCGGAGAGATCCGACGAACTAGCTGGGCTTAAATTCGTCAATACGCGCTCGCTCTGCCCCCACTCTTTCCAATGCGTCCCCGCGCGCTCGCCCATCGCTCTCTCCGCTAGTGCGTAACGCAAACTTGCGGCCCACCGAATCTCGCTCGCACACCGACGCCGTTTGCC
>Ga0268249_1000188_pt1 | contig 39979 bp, 27 predicted proteins | sample AgamicAtPe_FD_200257 | JGI IMG/M metagenome (GOLD analysis project Ga0268249, IMG submission 200257) | Agave microbial communities from Guanajuato, Mexico - At.P.e (v2) (version 3) | ecosystem: Host-associated > Plants > Phyllosphere > Phylloplane/Leaf | place: Guanajuato, Mexico | collected... | reverse complement strand
ACTTGGAACAGCGGAATCAATCAGCTTAGTCTGGATGCGGAGATGGCATCGACGCTTATCATTCGAGCTAACGAACACATCAAGCCACAGAATCGTGATCAAGGACTCTATGGTGACGGTGATAGTCTGAGGATATCAAGTCGTGATGAGCGATCTGCATTAGAGCTGATGGGATCTCCAGGTTTATTTGATTCACCACCACCTCGCAACAAGAAACTGTTCGTCGTCGTCGATAGCACAATTTTTGACAACTGCCGTGTTATCACCGTTGAACTGCAAGAGATAAAAATTTGGCGGATGTTTAATGTCTTTTTACAAGATTCGAGTGAAGCCGAAGGCTTGAAAGCGTAACGTCAGGCGCCTGATCAGCCACAGTACGAAAGGGAGCGTTCGCAGTTGGACGGGATTCGGTCATGGTGAATTCCTTTCCAAGGCCAACAGATGAGCAGGTCTACATAAACTGGTCTTTCCATTCCGCGAGACACGTGTGGCAATCCTTGGCCTGTTTTGAGTTTGCACCACATATGTCTTTTAACCAAGCACAAAACAACTCTTGGTCAGTTTTCAGGAGTAGAAACTGGCCGAACAGCACATACGCTCTGTCAAATCCCTCGACCTCTAACCTCTTGCCCAAGGTATCTCCAATACCTGCAACAGCTGTGACAGGCTTCTCTCCCATGGGCTCGGAGCAAAAATTTTGAGCTTTCTGGCTGGTTGTTGACATTTTTGGAGGGTGTTTGAAATTTGTTAGTTAAAATCCACTAGAACTGATTCGGGAGTCCTCTCGGACGGGCTTCCAGTGGTGATCTACTATTTGAAGAAGTCGTGTCAAATTCAAATCTGCCATGTGAGTGGTCTTGAAACGCGATGCTAAACGTGCTCAAGAGTCAATGTACAGAACTGGGCATTCAGTTTTGTGCAGCGGAACGTTTGTTTCTATTTTAGTTGGAAAATATTCATTATGTGTTTTACCTATTGTTGCCAAAATGGATTTTGTTATTAAGAGGCTGAATTCTAGACTCAATTTCCACTCGAAAAATGTCGTGAGGTGCCTGTTGATGATTCGGAAAAGTTCGCTGAATCAGATGTCAGACGCAAAAGCAGCAAACTGTAGTTCACCGATTATTCGAACTTAATCTTTATTCGGAAATCTCAATTCTTTATCAATTTCAACAATTTGAAACCGGCCCCATAAATTCTAGGCAATCGAGCATGCAAATCAGCAGAATCTCCTAGCGAAAGATTTCTATTCGTCGAATAAGAATACGCGCCCGTACATTGGAATAGCCATTAACAATGGCTGCCCACGATGCAAACATATCCAGAGACGAAATGGACAAAATTAGTCTGAATAGACGAGATAGCCCGCAATCAATAGACACTGATAGGCAGGATGAAAACATTTTCGGAGCTATCGATTCGTCGACAAGAAAGACAACTCTAAAAGTTGATGACCAGATTGGGCGGCGGCAACAGGTCCATACAGCTATTAATATGCCTGAAGGTATGGGAGTGTCGGGTTCAAATAACGTTGACGTAAATCAAGATCTGGCTCTACAAACTCAAATTGCGTCAGTAAGCGATTCAGATGCCGATAACGACACGATATTACCGGAGACTTTAACCAGGCTTACCTCAGCAAACGGATCTGAGGTGTTCCTGATTGGAACTGCACATTTTAGTCCGAAGTCGGTGCAAGACGTTAAGAAGGTAATCAGGACAGTGAGACCATCAGCTGTTATTCTAGAGCTCTGTCGGGAGCGGGCATTCATGCTCTCTCTAGATGAAGAATCGCTCCTAGAGCAAAACAGGAAGTTGTCATTTGATAAAATAAAAAGTGCCATCGCTGAGAAAGGACTCGCTCAGGGATTGATCTACATTATGTTTATAAAGATGTCAGCCTCATTGACGGAAAAATTAGGCTTAGCTCCAGGAAGTGAGTTCAGAGCTGGCTCGGCAGAGGCCTTGAAGATACCTGGTTGCAGTGTCGTGTTAGGAGATCGTTCGTTAGCAATCACGGTCGCTCGTGCGGTCGCATCTGTATCAACTTGGCAGAAGATAAAACTGATCTATCATGTACTTGCAAACGATGTTGCCATCACTCAGGAAGACGTCGAGAAGTGCAAAGACAAAGACATCCTTGAGCAGCTCCTTGAAGAATTGGGTGGCGAGTTTCCAGGTTTCAAAAGGGTGTTGTTGGATGAACGCAATGTCTATCTAGCCCATTCAATTTACCAATGGGCACAAAACTATGAGACTAGTCTTGGTCCACAACGGTTGGTTGCGATCGTCGGAATCGGTCATGTCGCTGGCATTGTCGAGAATTGGGGCAAGACAACAAACGAAGATATAAGGTTACTGAACCAAGTTCCGAAAAAAAGCAAGACTCGACGCATCGTATCGAAAACGATAAAATACTGCTCAGTTGCCCTTCTCGTATACATAGGATATCGTGTCATCGTACCCTCTAACATACAAACGGCCATCGCTCAAAAATTGACGGGGAATTGAACATATCGACCATGGATCCACGCCAACTTCATATTTGTTCCAATGTAGAAACCTCTCAAATCTTCTATAGAGCTCGAGGATCATACATCGCCATCATGCAAGATCGAGATGCTCGAGGTGACGAGCTCTACTAGATGTTGTTGCTACCCCTATGCAACGGGGGTATTCGGTCGTTGCTCCTGTGTTGTCAGAATGTATTTCGCTACCCGATAAGAAAGTGTGCAATCCATTCCATGGACAATCCGTATATTGACTTCATTAATGATTGTTGGCTCAGTTTACGTAGGACCCAAACGTAGCCATTCTGCTCTCGTCCAACCAACTATAAAACAACAGTTTGCTCACTCATTCTGTCTAAACGATTCAATTTCTAGGGCCATGTCAGTGAGCTTACATCGACTATGTCAGACAGGTTAGGCTGGTCTCACAGTGTTGCGGTCGCGTCGCTATAAGCGCTCTCACTCTCCTCCTTCTCTCTTGTCATGCCCCATCCAGGAATCGTCTCGACTTTATTCCACAATAGTATCAGTTGCCCATTGGAGATAACTGTGATAGAATCCGAGTCCTCGCTTTTGTTGGCTGGCACCAAAAACTCTTCTATCTAATTAAACGTAGTCAATCCCATGTCGTGTCCATCACTCAAGACTATCGGTCTCTAGACAGAGCAGCGACAATTGAATTGTCGACCACATGACTCATGATATTACAGGATGTAGATGGATTATCACTCACAACTCGATACCATGCATGACTCAAGCTATCATTGAGCATCTGATACGACAAAAGTTGCCGGTTGGATGCTATTGCATCAAGGCCAGGATAAGATAACGACACCATTGAACTTCGGACAGTTTCCAGATTACTAAGTTAAGGGAAGTGAGTGCTACATGATGAACGGGACTGGTCATCGCAGCGACTGTTGCTGTGCATTTAAGCTCTGGATTGGACGAGCGTAATAGCCTATCTGACCACTTTCTCAAGCTTAGGAATGAGGTTGCTAAATTTTGTGCGCAGTAGAGTTAGTTTTATCACGAAAAATTGGAGCCATACTTCTAGTCCAGTCACAACCTTTGCTCGGAGCTCACGATCATGGCATCACCTGTTAACGAACCAACCTGGTATGATTCGAAAGAATTGCTAGATTCAGATAAAATCCATAGCAGTCGAAGCCTCTATGAAAATCTGTTCGAGCTGAACATCGGCCAATTCTGGAACGATAGCTCGACGTACGAAGATATTTTCGTCCCAAAAAAGTTTAGGCCCATCCACTACGAAGGGCCTTACCATGATTATAAGATGAGCACATCCAACAAGCATGATAGCATAGTAGTGAAGATGGATAACCAGTCATTCGGAAAAAATCAGTCTGCAACTACAATTCTCAAGCTAAAGAGCAAACTCGAATCAACTGTGCAACGAGTCGCGGAATTGGAAGAGGAGCTCGAGTCAACTACCATATCCGGTGATGCAGTTGCAAGCTCGCCTGAGGAGTCGAACCACGAGATTCTTTCTAAGGTCGCTTGGCTAGCTTGGCCCATAGTGTTCTACTATGCAATCAGTAGATGCCTAGCTGCTAAAAGATCAATGAAATAGCTCCCATAACAGTTTTCGAGCTTCATATCTAAAGTAACCATGGACTCGTATTGCCATGTATTTAATTAAATATTTGTTATGATCCTCGCACTCTTCAGAGTGATAACGACAACTCCTATCGTCATCATATATAAGTCCAATAGGGATAAGCATGGCTCGATTGTGGTGGTGCCTGGTTGTGTTGAGGTTGAGAATACGGGTTTGAGTAAGGAGGAGGAGCATACTGAGAATGCTGCAAGTAAGATACAGATGCCAGCGGTGGTGGACCCGCTCCTGTAACGGGTATATTTGCAGAGGGAGAGAGATTGGAGCCCGCTTGAGTCATGTAGGCAGAGCTAGCCACTGTTCCACCGGCTGAGGCAGCGTCTGGATACATCCCCTGTTGGTGCAATACGGATGCCGCGGCAACGTCGTTTGTCTGGCCAGGTGAAGTCATGTAAGCGTGATCCGATATTTGCTGCGATGTCATATGATATCGAGTGGTATCCATAACGGAGTGTCCACTAGGTATGTAACCATGATAAGCGGTGGCTAAGGCGGCAGCTGCCGCTGCAGAATCCCTTGCATTATTTGATGGTGTGTAATACTGGGCCTGAGTGCCGCCGGAGCTCAGATGCGATGGTACCAGATGAGGTCCAGCCGAGCTCGGTCCTTGTTGCGACATGGGTCCTGCCAGCGAGTTGTGATTCTGAGAATGTTGCTGGAGCGACTGTGCCTGTTGCGAATGTGGTGGAACATTGGGGCCTGTATAAGTGTCTGTCTTGATAATCGCTCTACTACTCATGAGGTCGTTAGCGTTCGATGTGCTAACACTCAATCTAGTAGAATCATTCGCGCCGTCGACAGAATTATTGATGACGAGGTTTTGCCTTTGTTGGGATTGAAGCGGCTGTGAGGATGGCAGGGCTTGCCGTTGACCATGTAGCTGCTGATTTGGTAGAAGTGGCGTTTTTGATGGTTGCTGAGGATGCTGCGAGTGGCTTGACAGTTGTTGTTGAGGAGGCGACGATTGTTGCTGGTGTCGAAGGTGTTGCGGAACTTGCTGATGTTGTTGTGCCAGTTGCTGATGATGGAGAATTTGTTGTTGGTTATGCTGTTGCTGAACAAGTTGTTGCTGCTGATGTTGCATCTGTCTCTGGTGCAGCTGTTGTTGCTCGGATCCAGACGATCCGGGCTGAACTTTTGGTTGATTAAAGTTCTGCTGGTTAAGTGTCCTCCTCTCGTTGATGAGCTCACGTGCATCGCGGAAATTGGTTCTGTTCATGCTGCTTTGGGACAGTCGTGAGTTTTCGAAGGTCTGGGTTTTAATCGGTTCATATTCGTTGGATTTGGCATAAGAGTTGTAATGATTCGTGCGGCGCCACTCTTGATGGTGCTGATTAAGTCTTTCTCCATATTGGTGGTTCCTGTTCAGCTTGTGATTATCTTCCCTATCTTGATACCTACGCGCATTGAGGTTTTGTGTCTGGCCCTGATGCCGCATCTCATCGTTGTTTCTCCCAGATCTTTCATAGAATACGGCTTTATTTGTGTTGCTCTGCGGCCAGAATTCGTTTGACCGAGTTTTTGTAACGCCTACAGTTTGCAGATTCACCTGTTGGTGCTTCGAAGGCGATTCTTTATGACTCGCTTCTTCCTTGACCATATCCTCTATCTTATTAGACCAGGTTGTTATTGGCGGCATTACTGTGTTGATAGGTGGTAGCTTATCATCAGCCAAGTTTGAAGGCCTATCATTAGAATTCTGTCTCCTTGCTCTGTTCTCGTTACGGCTTTTTTCTCTGCTAGAATCTTGTTCACGTCGAGTACTCTGGTTTGTAGGATGAGATGCAGGCAAGTTCTGAGGAGCGAGTTGTTTTCCATCAGTAGTGTCGTGCTTAGAATCTCGTGAATCGGTTTTGTTGGGCCTACTGTTTGGAGCCTCCCGTCTAACCGGTGCCCCTGAAGAGTCTGTTCTGTTCCTGTTATTCTGTCTCCGAGGTCTACGGTCTCTACTTCTATTTGATGGCGGATTTTGGCGTGAGCCACGATTGTCTCTATTCTGTCGCGAACGCTGGTTATCTTGACTACCTTGCTGACGCTCACTGTTGTTAGTATTGTTCCCCCGTGATGAACGATTCTCAACTTGATTGCGCGGCGTTCTGCCCTGTCTGATATCATAGCCGTAGGCATTTATCAATTCAGACTTGCTTTTTGGTTTTTGTCTTTCGTCTCTAAATAAATCATGATTCCAACGGTCGCCCTCAGTTCGCTGCCTTCTTCCTCCTCTTCGCTGATCCCCTTTTGAACCCTCTGAACTACAAGCCTTCTTCGCACCAGGAAACTCTTTCAAGTCTGAAGATTCCTCGTCTTTCTTGAGGATTCCTGAGGATTGCTTTTTACTGCTATCGTCATGTGATCGATCGTCATGCTCGTAGAACTCACCCTTTTTTGGAATATACTGTGGATTTTTTACGTCCTCATCGAGGTCTAGCTCTTTTTTCTCCGGATCCTCGCTCGTCTTCTCTTCGTCAGGAGACACTTTGTCATCTTTCGATTGTTCCTCGGAAGGGGTCTCGCCATCTCGAACACTCGATGACATTATGCTCGCCCAGTCGTCACTCTTGGCCGATTGAGATTTTAGGTCTGTCATCCCGTTATCGTTAGTTTTGATGCAAGGATCGTTAGGTAAATTATTGTCGGAAATTTCCTTCTTGAGTTCATCGCTAGAGTGAGAAACGGAATCTACGGTGGAATTCTTGGTCTCAACTTCAAGAGAACTCAGAGCATCTACTACTGGTGTTGAATCTATCTCATTAGAGTTTGACGACTGTTTTGCCCCGTCGATGATTTTTGTAACCGGGTGGGATTCAGATTGAACCTCCCCCGATTTTAATTCAGCGGTAACATCATCATGAGGTGTGGACATTGTGTCGTTCGAGCCGTTCATAGATTCTTGCGAAGTCTTGAGCTTTTCCTCCTCGACCTCATGGAACTCTTCCTCTTCTTCGACCTCCTCCTCCTGGTCTTGAATGAACATTTCCTCATCACTAGCATTGGATGCCTCCCTTTCTTCGACATAGTCGCTCGCTTCTTCTTCCTCAACCTCAACGGAGCATTCGCTTGTATCCGAGATCTCCCCAGCCAAGATGGATCGAGCTAACTCCGCTGACATGGCAGGTTTTTCTGGCGCGGCCCTGTCCGATACTGACTCATTATCGGGGCAGATTGTTGAAGGCTGTCTAACAGGGCTCCCCTCGGATGAGGTAACATCATCAGTTAGCTTTATACCCTCTAATCTGCTCGAGACAGAGATGTCCAAGTTAACCTCTGTACTTGCATCATCGATGCCATCATCACTTGGAGGTGTTGATTCTGCTTGTGAGTTGATAACTTTTTCATCATCTGCACTGGCAGAAGTGAGGGAAATTTGGTGATTCGCATCGGCTGAGCTTGTTTCGTTAAGATCGCTTGTCTGCTTATCCCTGGATTGTTTGACAGTATCCGTTGTGCTGGAGGTTATGTTGTTATTATTACTGCTTTCACGAGCATCTTGATCCGAGCTATCTTTGTTGTTGTTGTCATTCTTTTCGAGGTCGTTGTTGGCGATTGCGTCAGTTAATTTGGGTGCGTTTTCCATGACAAATTGGATAAGATTGTCAGAGAAAAGATAAGCGAGGGCTTCTTGCACTTCTGCGAGCAAATTTTCATCTGCTTCGCTAGATGTTGGGTTTAGTTAATTTTTCTAATCCGAATCTGGTGGATACAAACAGGCGAATATATTCATTGGTGTTTTACTTTGGTCTTCCAAGAGCGAAGCTTTGAACAACCTGTTATTGGGGAGAGGAAGGAGGATTGTTTGGCTGGAACTCTTTAGTTCCAGTTCGAACAGAATCTTGTTGCTCTCGTGTCCGATTTCTCTGTTCAAATGTCGTGTTTAAATAGAATGTGATCACTTGTATTAAAAGGTTAGGTTGCCGAGTAGACGTAGAGGGGATTGTGCAAATAATATGATTGTTGGATGCTTGTAAGTCTAATAATAACGTTCGAAATAGAATAATTGATTCGCCTTGAGTATGATTAGAATCAATGTGACAGTCTTAGGCGAATAAAATTTGCTCAAGAAATTCCCATTCAGCTAGTCAAAATGAGACGCCGCCAGTAGAGCCAGGAGGAGAGAAAGATAGAGTGGGAGAGAGGGAGCAAAACACATCTCTGCCATGGACGCTTGCCGCTGGTGTGCCGCGTTGCTTGACTTGCAATCCGTCGCTCAAAACTAAAATGAAATTTCAACCTCAGAGCCTCTCTCTCCCTCCCTCTATCTCTATCCCTATCGAGTATTTATTCGTCGTTGGCTCAAATATTGAATCTCTGTGCTTGGGGAATGAGAGCCCAGTGTATCACTGGACGCCGGGAGGGGGAGGAAACACTTTGCAAGAGTTTGCCGACACTGGACTGCGCGCTATAGATTCAGCTGAGGGGGGAGGGCATGTTGGAGCAGGCGGGCGGGCGGGCGGATGGAGGAAGACATTGGAAGGCGCTGCTAAAAAACAGCCGCCCTCGCAAGGACTCGGCGGGCCTGTGCGCTTTGTCTGCGCTATGCCCGTTTCCCGAAGTCGGGAAACAATCGAGCTGGCGAGAGGTTAGCCGGTGAAGGCGTCACTGCGTCTACGCTGTCGAGCTTCACTCGAGCATCCCGACCATTCCAATGGCCGGCCGCGCGGGCCGAGAGATCTTGCCGGCCAGGAGCGGATTTTCCGTTGGCGTCCCATGCGCTGGATGGCTGCTCGCGCACAGTCGGCTGATTCTGCGAGTCGGGACTGAGCACGCCCCCTTGTCTGGACGTCGGGACGTCAAACGCCGCCGCAGCTCTGTGCGAGGAACAGGCGAAAGGGCGGCGAGAAATTTCACGAAATTGCCACCATGTTCTGCGCCGGTCGGCCGCACGCTGTCTCTGTCTGCATATAAGGCCGTCATCCTTATGGGCTTCACATGATTACACACGATTGCTTAGACTCCTATCTCAAAGCCGTGGCAAACATTTTACATTTCTTGCCAGCATACATTAGTCGATCCAATTTTATCAAACTTTCAGCGTCACTTAAAAGAAACTAGCTCGGAGGAACTACACATTATTAACCAACACAACCGAACAATTACATCCAAACCATCCCAAATTCGAGAGAAATGGTTCAAAGCCTTGGTATCTCTGTTGGCAATTCAAACTCATATGTCGCCGCTTGTCAAGGCGGCGGCATTGAGATATTGCTCAACGAGTACAGCAATAGATCAACACCCTCGATGGTTGCCTTCACAGACCACTCCAGGTCCATTGGAGTTGATGCATCATCGAACTTCTTCATGAACATTAAGAACACAATCTATGATCTAATGGTATTATTAGGTAAACCTTATAAAGAATTAACCCTCACCGATGACCAGAATCGGCCCTATTATGCGTTCAAACTCGAGGAGGCCGAAGATGGCCAGGCCCTGGTTGTTGTTAGACATTTAGGGGAGGAGAGGAAATTCACAATCACCCAAGTGTTGGCTATGTTATTTACAAAACTTAGAGGCGTTGCCAGCGATGCCACGGATTGTGTTATCGCCTGTCCCCAGTTCTTTGAAGAAACCCAAAAAGTGGCCCTTGCCAGAGCGGCCTCGATTGCGGGATTGAATCCTTTGCAAATCATCTCAGATATGTCTGCTGTAATTCTCAACTACGCTTACTATCGTACCACAAAAGAAGATACACACAAATTCATAGCTTTTATCAATTTTGGCCAGTCAAATCTACAATCCGTCGTTGCTTGGTTGACGCCCCGCGAAGATATGGTGCGCATCCTGGCTGCCGAGTCAGAGCCAGTGGGAGGGAGGGACTTCGATAGGCTACTGGCAGATTATTTTGTTTCTGAGCACAAACTTGACCTGACACCCAAGTCGTACCTAAAACTTGTATTCTCTTGTGAAAAATTGAAGAGACTCTTGAGTGCTAACGCGAACGATGTACCTATTAATGTTGAATCCCTTATTTCCGAAGACAAAGACTTCACTGCCCGGATAGATCGGGCAACTTTCGAAAATTTGAGCAAACCATTGCTCGAAAGAGTAGAGAATTGTCTCAGAAGAACATTGGAGAATGCGAAGGTAAATTTCGATAAGATGATGGCAGAGGTCGCTGAGTCAGCGAAGGCTGCCGAGGTTGCAAGAGGAATTGAGGCCTCAAAAGCTGTTGAAGCTGCCAAAAAGGCGGAGCTCGCCAAGGCGAAGAAGGCAGCGGAAGTAGCGAAAGCGGAAGCGGCCAAATCAGCTGAGGCAGCTAAGGGTGACACCAACGCTGAACAAGAAGTTAACGGTGACGTTCTCGTCAGTGAGAGTGACACAAACGAAACCAAGGAGCCCCAGCAGGTCCCAATGGAGGCTGAGCCAGAGGAATTGACCAAGGCCACTGCTGAGGAGGCAAAAGCTGTTCAGGCTGCTAAAGCAGCAAAAGCTGCGGAGAAGGCCATAGCTTCACAGGCTAACAAGCTAACCAAATTAATGGATGTCAAGTTTGATTTGCAAATAGTTGAGATGGTTGGTGGATCAACTAGGGTTCCAGCCATGAGGAAACTCATCCAAGATGTATTTAATCTAACTCCCTCCACAACTCTTAATACTGACGAGGCAGTCGCCCGAGGTTGTGTACTCCACTGCGCGACTCTACATCCTGGTATGAAAGTCAAGCGTGAGGTTAAAATTGTCGGCTCTAAGCCATTTTTGAAATCAAGCAGTACTAACTGTGATAAAGAATCACGTCGTGTAGAATTAGAACTTATCACAAGCGATAGAAAGTACAAATCCCGAACGGAAGCAAGAAACGCGTTGGAAGAGTACATATATTCTGAGCGCTCTAAACTCCAAGAGGGCGATCAGTTTTTAAGTGATTTGACTGCAACACTAGACTGGCTCTTCTGTGACGAAGGAGAGGAGGCGTCCGAGGATGAATACAACGCTAGATTAGTAGAGTTGAGGAAAGCAAGCGAAGCTAGGCTGGTAGAGAATAACAATAAGTCATAGGTTTACTTAACGAAATACGATTAATACAATTCCAAAAACACCCACAAATCCGAGTGAGTGGTCCTGGTCCGAGAAGCCAAGAACAGATACATGGCAGACTGATTGAACGGTTAAATGTTAGTGTTATTTGAATACGAGAGCAAACTTTCTCTCCTCCCACTCAACCACGAGCCATATTCGGCGAAGGGGTTCTTTTCACAATCGGATAAATCGGTGCGCGTGGCCTCTCCGGCTCTATCGCACCCGCTGAGGCAATATTTCCACGAACCCCCTTGGTACTGAAGTTGTCGAAGGCGAATAATAAAGGTGACTTGTTGTCGATCTCGCGCGACGGAACTCGGATGATGGCCGTGTGAATACTACTTGTCGCCGAGGAGGGCCGACCTATGGCAGGCAAGTTCTCCTCATGTATGTGTCGATCCTGATTCGGGTACATGTGAGATGGAAGCGAACAGAAATCTCTGACCCTTCGCTTAGAATCCATAAGGTGACGGTCGTTGGGCCGATCTGCCGGATATTCGTACCACTGTTCTCGTTCCACGATAATGGTTTGGGGGTTGTAGGGCTTTCTCTCCATCTCTTCAATTTCTTGGAGCAACTTCGTCTCCTTATCAAATAAATCGGCACTCGTCGACCGGTTCGATGAAACACGTGAGTCTGGTCTTGACGATGGCGCATTCTCGCTCTGCTTACTTGCGTTTCTTTGATCGGTGGCTAGATCAATTTTATCTGGTATTTGAAACGGGCTGTAAGGCCTCTGGTGAAGAGAATTGATTTCCGCCATTAATTTTGCCTCTTTCTCAGCAAGCTCAGCAGCTAGAAGGGCTGAATTGTTCTTGTTTGTGGCCGAACGATTTTGTCTTGCTGTCTCTTTGTGATTTATTGGTAGCTGACTTGGTGACGCAAACGGCTGTTGCTCGGTTCGAACGGAAGCAAGATGCTCTTCTTGATTCGCTGATCCAACAACCTTGTTGAATCTGACCTGTTGGTCGACATGCTGCTGATCACTCGTAGGTTTCGATGTCGAATGCGCCGCCGACGATTCGTGTTCATTCGGGGTCTTTACCTCGATTCTCTCCGCAAGCTGTTTCTCGATCACGCTCTCTCTCCTCGGTCTCTCATTGATAAGATCAATTTTCGCAGGCATAGGATAGGATGCAAAGATACGGCTATCGGGCTTCACATAGGTGATTTTTCGTGGCGGCGGACCAAAATCTGCCATAGTTGTGAATCTATAGTGAAAAGTCCTGTCCCACTGGCGGAAATCAATCTGGATATAATTGTCTTGACTGGCCGATCTCCAAATGCAGTTTGATTTTCAGATCCAAAGAGAAACTTGGACGATATCTTGGACCCAGATGTTGAAGGTCACGTTTCCGTTCAGTTGAGCTGCTGCAATGAGCGGGAGGCACAATATTGGGGCCTTGAAATTTGTCTGCTATGCTCGTCGCGCTAGGCTCATAGGCCGTAGAACAGCTTCTTTGACGTTTCGCGCAGGCTTTTTAGAGTGCGGTTAGCTCCCTTAACTTTCTCATCCAATGAAGTACCAGCCGTATTCTCTTGCATCCGCGCAGAAGCTGATTCCCTGCCAGCTTGAGAGAAGGGGAGTAAATGGTAACGACTAAGACAAAAACGTATGCAGATGAACACGGTTAGCCTCGTTGTTCCATCAAGCTTGCAAGGTTTCTCGCAATCCATATCAATATCCTGGAGTAGTCGCGAGACGAAAATCTAGGCCAAGGGTTGATCATAGTGAGCTTTATTCTCGAAGCATCAGTGCTTTCATTCGAGTCAACAATTATATTGATTGCATACATTTAAGAGATCGCATAGGTTTCCTATTGTGATTAAGTTTTGATTAACCGGCAGTGTTACAATTACTGAATGATTGGTTCTATTGGATGGTGTGTGATGATTTGCTGCCAGCACGAATCGGAGTTGATATTAGGTTGCAATAAAACGGACTTTCACCCTATCTACCCGAGGGAGCAGAACAAGATTATTGCGCTTAGATTGCTTCATCTGTTTGCCCGGTGTCCTAGACAAGAGTGTGCTTGTCGTTCATGGTTTTCTCTGGTGTCAAAGGTCTCAGGTTGTCCTTGCTGTAACGAGAGTGGTACTCGTTATACTTCATCGGCCTCGTCTGCTGGCTGCTCGTTTGATTTTGGATGCTGAGTTTTTATTGGCGGGTTGTTAGGTTCGATCTGCACTTAAATTTTCATCATCCACGACAGAAAAACGATTGTAACACTTACCTGAGGGGCAATTTCGTCATCGTCTGGGCATTGACACGCTTCGAGGGTGGCCCATATAGAAGTACTCCTGCCTCATTCGGGATTGGCATGTAGTCGATTGAGGCATCACCGTATCTATCTCGTCTAGCTCGGCAGTACAAGCAACTGCATAGAAAGGATAAGAATATTGATATGATCGCAAAGACGATGAGTGCGTATGTGGTCGCTTTGTAGGCGCGCAATTCCATATCAACAGGTGAAAATGCGCTCGTCCAATAAACGGGCTCATGTCCCAACAGTAAGTAGATGTATTCGTTCCAGAATTGAGCACTCTTCAGCTTGTAGTCACGCATCATGATACTGGTAAAATTGGTAGTATTGACTGATAGGTACTGGAGGTTGTTTGTGTATGCAGGTTGCCAGAGAATACTGTTGAATAGGGATTGCGGTGTTGGGTTGCCATACTTCGCAAAGTTGGCATAGGCTTCCATGAAGAATTGGCTCATGTTCCTGTCCATTTCTGTCCAACGCGCCTGTTTAAGATTAAAAATGCTCGGAAAGTATCTCGCTTCCATAAATGGTGCTCCAGACACTAAGAAATACTCTGTATCATGGGGCACGCCCATCCAGGGTTCAGGTAAAATAAGGCCCTCGATGGTATAATTCAAAACGTATGCATAGGTTGGCACTCGTTTTGTTAGCATTCCCTTGACTATCTTGTCGTGACCAGCTACCACCCAGGCATCAGTCAGCATATCGATAAGTCCCTGTCGATAATTGCTCAGGTTGAACCTGTCGTTCCATGGTGAATACATAAAATCTATTGCATCGATAAAAGCCTGTTGATTCATGGTGACATTAAAAACCTTAATGAATGATCGCACCTTACGCCTGAAGAGCTCTGGACCTATGACATAACTCTGTACGTTAGCTTGCTCGTCTTCAATTAACCAAGAAGAGCCTTCATCTCGAGTGACTCCGGACATGTATGCGAAGCCGTCAGCGAATTTCAGATACGGGAGCTGGAAAAATTGATCGGGCGTTTCTGGTAGTAGAGAAAAATCTCGATCTCGAGTTTTGAAATCGGAGACGGGCGAGAAAGGAAGCCATCCAACATCGCTCTCAACCTCAACGGTGGTGAATTCATTGAAACTGCGCGACTCGAGACATTTGATCAGGCTATAGGTATCCCGTGTGAAGCAACCGAAGTGTTCTCCAATGACGATGCTAGTATTTCTGATAAACATGGGATTCTTTTGCAGAGCCCAATCAGCCGCAGCTGATCCGCTTTGAGCAATAACTCGTTTGATGAGATCTCTTGATCGAGGTGACATTGCTAGTAAGCCAGCACTGGCTGCACCGCAACCAGTGCCCCATAGAGTTATGGATTGTGGATCGCCATTGAAATTTTCAATATGATCACGAACCCATTGGATGGCTGCGAGTTGATCAGCTAGGCCATAGTTGCCAGCTGAAGAATTATCTGCGGTTGCCATGAAACCGAGAACCCCGAGTCGATAATTGAACGTTACCACGACAACATCCTGCGAAGCAGCCAACATGTGGCCGGGAAAAGAGTTTCCACTTCCATGCTCGTACTTGCCACCATGAATGTGCATAATAACAGGGAATAGTCTTGAAGCTCTAGGCTTTGCATATGGGGTGAATATGTTGAGATAAAGACAGTCTTCGTCGGTGGATCCGATGGATCTCTCAATTCCTGTGTACTTGTGAGGTTGAGGGCAAGATGGGCGGTACTTGTCTGCGGCCAGATTCCCCCAATGTGCCATAGGCTGCGGCAGCTGAAACCGGAGTCCATTTTCTCTTATCGGTGGTCGAGCATAAGGGATACCTAAGAATATAGTTACATTTTTGTAATAGTTGGGCTGAGTTGGCCTTTGCCAGGTGTTTGGAGGAGCATACAATTGGCTATTGATTCGCTCAAAAGGGGACCTGTTGGGCCCATCAAACAAGTTGACAGTTTTTCCTACAACATTTCCTAAAGATGTGAGCACCTCTACGGGATCAAAGTAATAGTACGGACTGTTAATGTTGGGCGCAGGCTGCGGATATGGCAGGGGTCCATTTGGAATGAATTGGCCGCTTGTTGATGAGACCAATAGCACGACTATTGCGAGTTGAATTGCACGGGTTGGTACCAGGATCGTAAATATGCACGCTAAATATGATGCACTTGTGTTCAGACTCATTGCGATTTAAATCAAAGGTGAGAGTAAGGATTGCACTTTGGTTTATACTTTGGGGTGTGGAGCCTCCTCATTTAAATTAGTGATAGATAGATTCAGATCGAACCTCATAAAATGTCTGAGAGCTCTCAGTTAAGCTCGTAATTAATCCAACGTTTACCCCCCTATGAGCTAATATCTACATGGACGTCTCTGTTGATCGAGGGAAGGTTGCCTGGGGCCATCTGAAAAGTTGAGCTAAGTAAATTGTCCGATCCATTCAAGTTTCCAAGCCAGAATCCAGTGTTGGGCTCGACCCTCACATGGCTTCTGATGAGTGGTCCTGTAACGCTGCACTGCACATTCAATGTTTACTCGCCCAATGCTCTAGTCAGCGGCAGCGGGTGTGTCGCGCGCAATGCTGATGGCTGATCTCCAATCAAAAAGGGTACATTTAGAGGGTGGACCATGTCAGTGGTTTTGGCTCCCCTGGTCTAGTCAACACCATCATTTGCGCAAAGGTCGCCGGCATTATTATTTAACTCGTGCTTGAGTCACTAAAATAGTCTGGATGATAAGAATTTATTGCCCCCAACTCAAGACAAGGTCCTGAGCGATTGCTTATGGATGTGATGGAAGAACCGACTGAGAGAACTCTATCGAGGAGGTACGAAAGCTTAGACTATGACTTGATCGAGAATGTGCTCTACTTGGAGCACAAACACAAATCTCAATTCAATAATTTCACAACACGCAACTTACAACGATGGCTCGCAATTTTCATCATCGGTTTTGCAGCCGCACTATCCGGGTTCTTTGCTGCATTTGCAGTCAATTATTTAACGGTCTTGAAATTCAGCCATATTATCGAGCTCACAGAACAAAGTTGTCAGCGTAATAATTCAGAACCGCTCGTAGGATTCAGTCTTATAAGATGTATGACAGTTCCTTATCTCACCTGGCTCACATGGAACATAGTTCCATCCGCGATTGGATCCATCATGGTTACCTACATTGCACCTGTGGCGGCGGGAAGTGGCATTCCGGTGGTAAAGTGCTACCTGAACGGTGTGAAGATTCCAGAAATAGTTAGGTTCAAGACTTATGTCGTTAAACTATTCGGCGTCGTTGCATCAGTTGTTGGCGGACTAGCGGTGGGCAAGGAGGGCCCGTTTATACATTGCGGAGCTGCCATCGGAGCAGGGTTATCACAAGGAAAAAGCACAACTTTCAACTATGACACAAAACTATTCAGATCTTTCAGAAATGACCGTGATAAGCGCGATTTTGTTTCAGCAGGAGCGTCAGCTGGAGTTGCAGCAGCCTTCGGAGCCCCAATCGGTGGTGTTCTCTTTGCCCTGGAAGAGGGAGCCTCATTTTGGAACCAGGCCTTGACTTGGCGAATCTTCTTCTGCTCCATGATGACTTCATTCATACTTAATCTATTAATGGCGGCCTACAATAACAACGCAGGAGTGTTGGCATTCTACAGTTTGGTTAACTTTGGTCTCGTAGAGGAGCTAGACTATTTTTGGTTCGAGATTCCGGTTTACATTTGCATAGCCATTTGTGGTGGCATTATTGGCGCCTCTTTCTGTCATATAAATCTGCTGATAAGCAAATTCAGACTTAGATTCATCAAGAGTAGATGGGTCAAAGTACTTGAAACAGTTATAGTGACCGTAATTACTGCTACTGCTGGTGTAATATTAATCTTATACGCCTCAGAGTGTCGGAAACTTTCTATGCCCAAGGCTTCAAATCATGTTAGGAATCAATCGTTCCAGAAGAGGCCAAGTTTTCTCAATATGGATATGATGTGGTCCCATGCGAGCAGACAGAATAGCCCTTTAGTGACATCGAACTCAAGCTATGATGTTCTAAAATCTCTCAATAGCCACATGTTGACATTCATGTGTCCAGAGGGAGAGTATTCAGCTATGTCAACCTTGTGGCTCAAGACCTCAGAGGGAGCATCGTCAACTTTTATGGTCGTGCAAGACGACATATGGTCTATCAAAACGTTGTCGATATTCCTCGTTGTATATTATTGGTTAGCTGTGATAACTTACGGTCTAAGTATTTCGTCGGGCGTATTCATACCATCGCTATTGATTGGAGCCACCGGTGGTAGATTGGTCGGCCTACTACTGCGCTACTACTTAGGTCCCCTCGATTGGTTGGAGCAGGTGAACAAGTTTGCTATTATTGGCGCAGCCTCGGTCTTGGGCGGTGTTGTTAGGATGACCATTTCACTGACAGTAATCATCATTGAAGCAACTGGTTGTATTTCGTTTGGAATGCCAATCATGATCTGTTTGATGGTTTCGAAGTGGGTTGCCGATTCCTACATCGAAGGCCTCTACGATATAGCAATCCACATGGCGAACGTTCCATTCTTAGACTGGGAACCTCCTCTCAGGTCATATTCAATCTATGCCTCAGATGTAATGTCTCACGATGTGAGAGCATTGCAAACCACAGAAACCGTCGCAAACTTGATTAGCATACTTGAGTCAACGACTCACAACGGATTTCCCGTGGTGGATATCGATGAGGATCAACCCAATTGTAAGAGAGTTAATTCCTCCTCAAGTAATCTCGTTGAGCAATCTTCAAACACTGGCGACTATTACACACCCCAAGAGAGTCCAGCCCACTCGAGAATCAAAAACGTTTTCGCCCATCGATCGAGCACATCGGATTCGCAAACCTTAATCACTCAATCGAATAATCAAATGGACGACGATTTTCTCATTGGTTCATTTCAACGTTGTTCGATAACGGCCAAGAGGGAATCTTACGGGAGGTTTCGTGGTCTCGTTCTCCGTTGGCAGATACTCGTTATGTTGGAGCTTAAAATTTTCAACGAGAACGAACGCAGTTTTGAGTCACTCTGTCTACCGACATTCCAAAACTTGTATCCTAGGTACCCCTCCTTGGAACAGGTGAAAGCTAGTCTGAGCGAGCAGATGTATCGCTGTCATGTTGACTTGCGGTCAGTGATGAATCCAACTCCATACAATGTATTATACTCAGCAAGTTTTCCCCGTATATATCAACTATTCAGATCTCTTGGACTAAGGCATCTGGTAGTGATTGACGACAGAAATCAGGTTGTTGGCATGATTACCAGAAAAGATTTGGCCAGATATGTGAGAACCCGTGATAAGAATGGCACTCTGAGGTTTCATGAACTCAAATACAGCTGATTGTGGATAGGAAGGATGGTCGCCGAGTGATAAATGAAGTGATAAATTTTATGTTTAGAGTGGATCATTCTACTCCATGATGAATGAATTGAACTTTTAGAAATCTTATATCCCTATTCGCCTAGTCCCTGAATCTGGTCAATTCACACCCAGAATATCTTACCGGGTGCTCATTCGAACCTCCTGAGAGATCTTCGCTCGATTTAGGCGGTCGAAGAATATCATAAAATGACAAGACGATCACCAGAATCGGCCACAGTTGATCAGCCGAAATCCTCATGATCATAGAATTGCAAACTGGAGAAATCTTGATTCTCTGATGGTTGATTGAATTTATTTAGGTAAACCTCTATCGGCGCATTTTTATCACAGTTTTGATGGCAAAATAAGTTAAAATTCTAGATATCAAAAACATAAGCAACATAACTGCAACCCACTTGGGTAGTATTCGGTCTTTGATATCCATGATCATCAAATAGAGCGATCGATAGTTATCGCAGTTCCCTAGTTCGCTAGGTTCAGGTACAAACAGATTTGCTGCATCGTTTACGATACGAATAAACTTTAGAAACAGATTGCTGTGGTCTCCCTCCAATGATGGTTGGTATGGTTCCAACACTGTGCTGTTACTTGATGCGGCTGTCTCGTTTGCTGGTAAATTGAGTTCTAAGAACCCGCGCGCCATTCTATCGAGTTGAGGCGGAATTGCTTCGAGAGATGTTGTTGTTGGGTACCCGCGAATGACATCTGGATCGCAAGGGCAAATTCCGTAGCCATAACGGAGGAGAAACATGCTCTCGATTCCATAACGTAGAAAGGAACCATAGGAGAGTATTTGTAAGGGCCAGGCCATCTGATTTACTCGCACCGCAATGCCCGATAAAAGAGCGGGCGGTGTAACCATGACGCAGGAAATGAAGACCGAATTCTCTACGGAGTCCATGAGGAAGGCGCCAACAATTTGTGCTTGCGATTTGCAAATTATGGACATGATTATAATGACCAGGATGTAACCTATCTCGCGCCAGTGATATTCGGACGGAGGCTGGTTGCAGAGCGGATAGACAATCAGAACTGTCAATAATGGTCCGATCATATCGATAGGTAGCTCGGCCAATGTGTGGCTCGTTATAAAGGAGGCTGGCGAGTACCAGCCGTTTTTGTACTCTCTTATGAACATTCGCATTTGCATAGGAAAGACGAGACCAGTTAAAGCGGATGTTACCATAGTGATGCAAAGAAGCAGGTGGAAGAAGAATAAGTGGACTGAACTTGCTTGCTTGAGAATTTCCTGTAGATTGAAAAGCCGATTCTTTGTTGCATGGATGAACGATAATAAATCATCCACCTCAGTTTCGTAAACTGGACATTGGTCCTCCTTCGGATCTAGAGCCTGCGAGAAAATTTGGACCATCCCGCCTGCGACCAAAAGGAAACCGAGGACTCGAATTGCCATCAGAAACATGTCACGAGTTGTTTGGAGCCAGCATCGCTCCATCAGGGTCCAGGTTTGCGAGACAAAATCCCCTTTCATCACAACGCTACGTCTCAACCGTTTATCAACTTTGAGACGGGATGTTGGCTCGGGCAACTCGGCATCATAGGTGGAGGCGTAGGATATGCTTGTGACGCCTGAAATATTGTCTAGCTTACTGTTCGAACGTTTGTTGAGGTTTGGAGTTCTTTTCCCGTAGGAACCATCGAAAGAATTGATTCTGGCCCTCCGAAGCATCTCGAATCTTGGCGAAACGCTCATAGGCGATTTTCGGGGCGAGCGAAGATCCTTTGGTGTTCCATAAGGCGAATTGTAGGCATCATCTGCATACAATGACTCTTCATAGGCTTGACTCTCGTGGAAGACAGCCAGTTCACCTATAATGTTGAACCCAAACTCGCCCGAAGCCACCTCGATGGCAACGATTGCCGGATTTTCGTTCAACTGGTCGTTTGCACAAACTCTACTTAGCGAGCTCTGTTCTAGTATAGTCGGCAACAGGTTTGCTGGCGAGCCCTCGTAGATTGCACGCCCGCCTAAGGCCATCACATAGACTCGGTGGAACAGGTTTAAAACTTCCTTTTGAGGTTGGTGAATCGTGATTATGATCGACATTGGCCGATCAAGAATATTGTCACTGTGCTCGACTATGTCCCTCAACGCTGTTATGATCTTTTTGCAGGTGTTTGCGTCCAGGCCAGAGGTTGGCTCGTCCAGTATCATGATATCCGGACTGCTGAGAAGTTCACGCGCAATCGACAGCCTGCGCGCCTCCCCACCAGATAGCTTCTCAATTCTAGTATCGAGAAATTTGTCCATATGCAGGTGGCGCACGATCCGATCAATGTTACGCTTGTGGTTGAATCCTCTCTGCGGATTTTTCAACCTGGAAGTGAAGCGTAAATCCTCGATAGTGGTCAGCTTTCCGGGCAAAACGTCGGCCTGTGGAACATTCACCACCGACATGCGCTTGCTAACCCCGCCCAGCAGACTGACCGTGCCCGTCCCGTCGAGAGTGTTCCGGCCGGTCAAAGAGTTCAGAAGGGATGTTTTGCCGACACCGCTTGGTCCTAGGACGGCGGTCAATTGAGCTGAAAATACTGAACCACTGACGTTGCTGAGAATGGGCCGATAGTCGTCGTTTGCCCACTCGTTTACCTGCTCATTCGTTGAATCAAATCTTGAGCTCATCTCTAGATTCTCGTCTATCGTCGGTTGCATCTTGCCTGTCCGATGCTTTACCGGCGGTGAATACCAAACTTTTTCATCCATTTTGTCTCGCTTGAAATACTTGTAAACTTGATTTTCTGTCACAAATCTGGGCAGTTTCGATTTGCGCGCCCTCAAGTTGATGTTGCGCCAACGAATCTCGAAGTGATTGTTTGGTTTCGACTGGCCAAATGAAAGCTGGCTCACGCTGTCACCCTGCCGCACGCCCAACGGCGACACTGAGCCAGGTAGTCTTGGTGGGCCAGCTTGGAGGCGGGCAGGTGCGATCAACTGGTGGCGGGCGATCAATGGCGTTCGCGGTACACAATTCCTATCGGTTGGCTGTGCCACTCTTGTGCAACTTCTCTCAAGCTCAAGGTCAAAGGAGGATTCTGCAGTAACTCGCTCGCTCGACATTTCCAATCTCATACTCGAGCTCGCTTCGTCGTTTTCCTCCTCAGGGATATCTAGCTGTGCCAGCTGATACTCTTCACTTGAGGAGAGGGTGTCTTCGCTCGATGCGCTTGGTTTGCCTTGAGCTGGGCCCCCATCTGGTCGGCTACTCTCGCTGGTCAAATTTCCGCCACCTTCCATTGAGCTCGTCGAAGGCAAGGAGGAGACAGAGTTTTGGCATTCATTCTTGCGCTCTTCAATCGAAACCTCGGGTTCTATGTACTTGAATGACTTCAGTTGAACCATTTTAGCTGGTCTTGGTTACCCGATTGCATCAGTTGCTTCAATCCAAAAGTCATTTGCCGGGCTTACATCGACAAATCAGGACTTCTCCTTTCAACTCTAATCTCGAAACTGCTAGATTTGGAATCGCGGCCGAGTTTCAAATCGAAGAAATTGTGCAATATCTCGCGAACTTCCGAGCGAGCCAGCTTTGAATTCGAGGCTGATAGTGTAACAGGCAAACCTGCCGCTTATCTGCCTTCTAGTTGCTCTTGATTGAGTGGCCTTTTGCTCTCGGGCCTTCGGGAAGCCAACGGCCTCCTTAAGTAAAGGGCGGATAAAACTGGATGGAGACAAAGGCAGCGATACTAGAATCTAATTTTAAATCCGGCATAGGCGAACATGTGCAAGCTGGCTTTGCAACTGTGAATATCAACCATACCTGACTATCTGACTGGAGGCGCGAGACTTGACAACCGCGAGCCCTTGCTTTTCTTGCATTACGTTCGGCTTCTTGGTCGCCAATTGTGAGACTCTTCGTTATCGCCTCAAGCTCGACAAACCAAAGCGAAACCAGATGGTGCGAGTCAGTTTAGCTCATGCTAGCTGGGTTTAGGATTGACTTAACGTCCTGTCGCTCGTCTCTTCCCTTCTCCCCTTCAACCCTCTATTTCAAGAAGGGCTTTCAAACACGCTAAAATCTGCGCTATAATCGACTAACTGCTCGATTGTAGCTGCAATTTTGCTTCCTGATTCGCCCCACCACTTGGCGGGCATTCCATTTCAACTCCAAGTTTTTCCCACTCGCTCACCTTACTAGCCAACCATCAAACTTGCCCGGTGGCTCACTCATTTATCATGGTGCTGGCGACAAGAGTTTGTAGTCTCTAAATTTATGAATGATCACCTGCTTTGAAACAAACACGAACCTCTGATGCAAACGAAATTGGCCCAAACTATCTTGTAACTTCGCTTCTCTCTTTCCTCGTTTCAGGAAGAAGTTTTAGGTTGTCGTCACTCGAGTCTAATGTCTCGCACATCCAGCAGGTTGTTGTTGGGCACAATTTGGCTTAAACAAAACCTGCGCTGATTAGAGATGGATCTTCAATTTGGGGGGGGGGAGGGGAAGAGGAGGGAAGGGGGAAATCTGAGCGACTCGTTAGAGGAAATCGAAGTCGAGTCCACGCCCACTCTTTTCACCTGCCACCTTGTTCTCGCTGGGTGGCGGATGTTGCCTGAGTACTGAATACTTAATGTGCTCAGTTTGCTTAAATCTTAAGGCCGCCGTTCGTCTTGTTTGGCCCGAAGCTAAGTTGGCACACATTTGCCCCTTAGACTGTTGGTCCTACGGCAGCCCGGCACACTCGCCTTGCCTCCCCGAACGCACCGTTCCAGAGATCCATCAATGGGGCGGCTGCATCATGTCTTAGGCTGAGCGAACTCCACTCACGGCCGCCAAATAAATATAACAACCTATCAGGCCAACTTTTGACCTTGAACGAGATCCAACAAACCCAACTCCAAATCCACGATCCAATGGAAACTTGAAAGCATGGTTACGGACAAAGATCGTCTACCTTGATTTGGGTAATTTATCACCCATTCGCCGGCATGCAAAATCTCTCCGCATAAGATGACTACCTCTTGGTCTTGAGAGGCTGATTCTCTCTACTCTGTGTGAGGCTTAATGAGCGAGCATCTTGGCTTTGATGCTCATGGGACGAATGCAGATGCTTGAAAGTGGCCCAGCCGCCACTTCTACTCTCAGCCCTTCGCTTGCCTCGCTAATCACCTGATTACCTGCAACAGGGGCGCAAACTCAGTCAGGCTCGAGCTTGCAACCTGTTGGTGACGGGCTCGTTTGCTTTCACTGTTGTGCCGGTTAGAAAGAAGCGCAAAACAAGTCAGCAAATTGTGATTTCATTATAGAAGTTCCTAGAATAAACTCTTATACTTTCGTGCTCCCGCAACTCTGGAGAATTCAGATGATTTAGATTTTTCATCCCGATAAGCGCGAGAGACCTTGAAAAGCTGTTCGCGGCCCCCCAAACCCGATAGTTCAACAACCAATGACAAACATTTGGTCTCAAGGGATTGAGTCGTCTTTGGGGCAACTCGTCTCGCAAGACCTTTGGACAATTATCTCCTCAGTCGGCGGTGGCGCAACCAAAACAGACGAAAAAGCCTCCTCCTAAGCCCATACCTCACACTTACACTCTCCCCTAGAGCGAGTTCAAGCTGAAGTGGTAGTTGCTCAGCAAATGGCCTGACTTTGGGCTGTCGCCCATTATAACCATCGCGGCTGCTTAGTTTCAAAGTCAATCGGTGCCAATTGTTTCGATAACCAGCTTGCTTGAAGTGGCCGAGAGGGTTCCACCTAGAGAGACTTCTACTGAGAAAATGATTTCCACTCTCAAGGAACCATAAAACTTCACATAACTAGCACGATCGTCTAACCAAAACGGCCTCCTGGCACAATAGCCTGAACTGGCCATGCTCAACCACCAAGAAATGGCGGCCAACCGAGCACATCCAAGCGTTCGATCGCCAATGGACCAGATTGGCTCCCATAGAAGTGGCCCTTTTTCCTTTCCTTTGAGCTAGACAATCACTTTGACTGATAGATAGTCAGCCTTTGAATGCTCTTCGGTTCAGCTCGACCGAAACTCGATGGAGGGCGTGGCCACCGCTCACCAACCGCAAGTGTAGCTACCTGAGCGGACGGGGGCGCTCAGGTAGGTTGTGCACATGGGGCGTGGCTCTCGCAAAAGCAAATCCAAACATCATTCTCCCCACCAACGACAGCTTACCATTCCCGTCGAGTTACAAGAGTTAACCTTCGATAAGCAATCCAGTTTGGCTTATCCACGGCAAAGATGGCCGACGCGACCTTACCTTATCCAACAACTAGCGCACAATCTCTCTCTCTCTCTCTCTCTCTCTCTCTCTCTCTTCCATATGCCGAACGCGAAGTGAAGACAAATCAATCCTTTCCATCTGTTCAAACCATCAACTTTGCAAATTCATAAATCTTTGCTCTTTTACTCTCTTTGTGTGCGTTTCTTTATCGCATTGCCAAATCCAACCTGGAAGCTCGAGCGCCTAGTCCCTCGCCTGCCGTCACTGAGTTCCTAGTAGCTGTTGTTGTCGTTGCTGTTGTTGTTGTATAAGAGAGAGAGAGAGAGAGAGAGTGAGATTGGATTAGAGTGGCGCTGATTGGAATTAGTTGGTTTGAGTTAGCTGCTTTGGGGGCACAATGACCAGGTTAGGTGGCCGAACGTGGCGACCAATCCAACTCTAGGCGTCGGGCTGCCTGCCTGCCTGCCTGTTTGGCTCATGCTGCAGCTTGACCTGGGGATAAACTCGTTGGCATAATTGCGAGGGCATAATCGAGAGGGGCGCTGGCCATTTCAGCCGGGCCATAGCTCAAACGGGATCGGCCAACCTTTCGGCGGACTCTCCCAAGGGGATTTTCGGCTTGCGGGAATCGTGCAGAATCAGGTTGCAGCGTCAGCGCAAAACTTCCTCGAGGCCAATTGAATTATCCGCGCGCCGACGCGAGAGCTCCGGTTACAAAAGGAAAATTTTGTTGCTTCTAGCGGAAGCAAAGTGGCCGCCCCGTTTGGAGGCCGAGAATGCGCTTGCTTGGCCAAGGGAGGCTACTTTTGTAGTTTCGAGCCACCGTCTCTCTCTTGGCGCCGGCTAGCGAGCTTGCGGTGAGAACGTGTTGAAATTAACGCGCCTTGGCTGATTCAATTTTCAACCTCAAACTCAATGGAGCCAAGCCGACTAGTTAGCCAGTTTGAGCCAGCGAGCGCTTTGCTCGGCCAAGTTGGCGGCCCGAACTCTCGTCCTTGCCACTAATGAAGCGCCGCTTTGCCTCATCCAGCTTAGTTTGCTTTCCAAATTCTAAACTCTTCCAAATTAAACATGAGCTCCGATTGAAATGAAATCTATCCAATTCGAGTTGGACGGCGAGATGTTTGATTTGGTTCGTATTGATTTAGCTTTGGCTCTCTTTGGAGCAGAAATGGGGCCAACTTTGGGTGATTGATCATCGCAGTTTGAGGCTTGAGGCCACAGAATTTTGGGCCGAGTCTCTGGCTGATTCTGGGTGAGCAGTCAAATTAATATAATAATATGTGGCTTTAAGTTTAGCCTTGATAGGCTCTAGTTGGAGCATTCAGTTGGTCCCGCTCTGTCCGTCTAAGCTGGTTGGCGAGTGGCTTCAAATTTGGAAATTGAAAACAAACTTGGGCGTCCAAACAGGACGAGAATTCATTGGCACCGTTCAGTTCGACTTTGGCTAGCCGGATTATGAATAACCTGGATCATGGATTGAGGGCTGCGGGGAGGCGAGACTTTTGGCCCGCTCGGTCGGCCAGCGAGCTGATTTGAGGCAAGACCTTTGCTCGGCTCCAGGCGAGGAGCTAGCCGCCTCGAAGTGGTTGTTTGGAGAGCGCCCTTGGAGCTTAAACAAGCTAGGCCATGGCTTTGCGGCCGGCCGGTAGTCAGCCATCGAGAGCAATATCGCTCGCTCGGTTTCGGGCGCCACTTTGGGCGAGTGGGCGACGCCAGTGGCCATGCAGCGAGCGCTAGCGTCACCCCGGCCGACGGGTTCTTGTTAACCTCTCGCCGATTGGACGAGTCGATTAGTTTTATTGACCGGGCGCCAGTTCGAGGAGGGGCAAAATCGATTTAGGCTCCAGATAAACCGGCTGACTCGCGCGCGCCACTTTAATGTCGCATTTATCGCCCAAAAGTTCACCGGCCAAACTTGCGCCGCCCGGAAGAGTTTGCTTCGAGCTTTGGAATTGAACGCAATCAGCGCTTATTGATCTGGGAATCTTGTTGCCGAGAGGAGGGGCGCCTTCATTTACATAATCTGCCTTTCATCGGGCTGCCAAAGCGAGCGGCCCAAGATAAGAGCGGCCGAGCTGGCTGGCCTCTAACCTCGGCGCCTCTTTGCACACTTTCTTGGCGCCAACACCGCGAGCAGCGCGCACTCTCACCTCCATTCAAGGCGCCCTCTCCTGTCACCAGATCACTGGTTTGCTCGACGGCTCGCTCGCTTCCCGTGCGCGACCGTCGGCTGCTTGCGGCGGCGGCGCAAGAAACTATGGCCAAACCCCGATGAGTCAGCCGAGAGGAACTTGGCCGCGCCAGCAGGATAGAGTCGAGCTTTGTGCGCTGGCACGATGATTGAAGACAAAGGGAAATTCAGTTACTTGAATCAACAGAACGAAATTGGTGCGGTTGCTATTATTGTTATTTATTGTTGAGTCAACATTTTGCCAATCGCTTCAAACCAATTGGAGGCGGCCGATTTGCGCTTCCAGCAAACCGCAACTAGTGCAGGTAAACAGAGAAACCCATTCGCTCTGGGCGCCCAAGTTGGTGGATGCGAGTTTGATTTGGGCAGCTGTTGGCCGAGTATTGGAACGGTTAAGATAAATAAACTCGCCGCCAACTTGAGTGCTTCGGGAGCGCATCGGGTCGTTCGCGCACTCGCTGCGCTGCTCGCGGCGCCCATATAGAGTTTGCACGAATTTGCGCGCTGCCTCCCGGAAATTTTCACCATTTAATGCAGGCATGCATTCCGCCCATAGGGCTGGAGCGAGCGGAAGGCCAAATTTAGTAAAATTTTCACGTTTCCTGGCGCCGAGGCTCTCGGACAAGAGTGGCGCTAACTGAATATTGCTGGCAGCTTAGCTTGCTCATACATGCGAGCCTTTCGCGCACAACTTCAACGCCAGTTTCACCGGCTAAAACTTGGTTCCTCTTTGGGCGCCGCTCCCGCCGGCTTTGCTGGCTCTCAGCTTTACTGAACCATGAACAGAGTGACAACGAAATACGTGTTGTTTTGTCGGCCAACTGGCGCCGCCGAGCGGGACACACAAGTTTGAAATATAAACACTCCAACTATGCAACTCGCGGCCACCAATCATAAGCCAGCGGCTGAGTCTGCGAGCTTGTCGGCTGGGCGCGTTGGCCAAAATTGGATTGGCGCCGGACAAATTAGGTAATTTTGCATAGTAGTGTTGACCGTGCGTCCGTCCGTGCGGCTTGTTTGCCTGCTTGGAACAGGCGGCCGGCCTCACCTGTCTGGCGGCCGATCCTTAGGCTGCACTCGCAAACGATTGCCCCAAGTGGAGGGAGGCGGCGCAATCCAACCGGACACGCTCGGCTCGCTCGTCTGGCCGAGCGCCAATGACAAAACGAGGCCTCTCATTAACAAGCGGCCACGATGGAGTGTGATTGCGTGACGCTCGATTGCTCGCCCATTGCACCTAGCGGCGCAACCCAAAATAACGAGCGGGAGCAAACTGCGCGCTAGCCGCCCCAAGAGCAGCCAGACCGTGCAAAGCCGTCTGTCAGCTTTGGGCTTCCTCGCGCTCTCATTACCATAAACTCGCTTGCTGCCGGCGAGATCATTCTCAGCGACGCCCTTGGCTCGCTGCGGCGTGTTGCCGTTTGTTGGCGGCGGCCGACAAAGCGCCCACTTGTTTTGTTCAGACCCTCGCGCCTAACTGGCCGGCGGCGGCGGCGGCGAAGAAATTGACTGAGCCCCCCCCCTCAGAGGCAATGTTGTGTCATTGTTTTCTTAACCTTCCTTGGGCCGGGCTCTAAAGCAAGCCGGCCCCAGTGAGAGATGCCTGCGCTGTCAACGCGGCCAACTCCAAGAGAGCCCAGTTTCGCCCCCCCCCAGGCGCCAACACGCAGACCCTGGCTCCAATTAAGTTGGAGGCGCATATATTTGATTGGAGGGCCTCGTTTGCATCCCACGCTGGCGGCGCAGCTCTGATTTGCGCGCTCACCAGCCGCTGGCTCAAGCCGTTGGCGGCCGATGGATTTTGGGGGCGGCTGACGATGGTTTTAATTTAATCTCGTTTACTCCTCTAGTGCCACTTGAGATTTCGCCCTCAAACCTCCATTCTAGTTGCGCTTGAGGGACACTTTTGGCGCCGCTGATGTCAAGACGCTCGAGTGGGCCACATTTGGTCGGCTAATTTGTGGGCCCGATGGAGCAAATTCAATTTGATTGAACAACTGCCACCTGATCGCGAACCAAACCAGGCTATACTTGGCGGCCGGCTGTTTTGTTGGCGCATGAGCAGCAGTTAGCGGTTGCCTCTGGGACGAGTTGCGCGCTCGAGGGCCCCATTTCCGCCGAAAGCTCCACCTTTACACTCGCTGCAACTGGCGCACCAGCCGCTAAAACCGCGCTCGCTCTCACTCGTGCTCCAGATTTTGCTTGGGTGGAGCTAGCAACTTCTTTCCAGACCAAAACCCCATCTCCTCGTCAAGTCCCAAGCAACCCAAACTCAACAGCAATCAAACCAATGAGCACCACAGGACCAAGTTCGGCAAGATAAACGGGCGCCTTTCAATTTAGTTTGAGTAGAGCGACTATAATGAGACACCTGAGCCGAGGATGAATCTTGAGAAGAGGGAAAAGTTTTTGGCCAGAGTTTGGTGGCACGAGGAGGCGAAAGGCAATAGGAGGCGAGTTTTAAAGAGCATTGTGATCAACATAATCAAGCTGACTGTCGTCCTCGTGCTCGTCGGCCTCTACAATCAGCTCATATCATTCCAAATAGACACGGTAAGGCCACTTTGAGTCCACTCTAAGCAGCTCCTCTGAAGGCAGACAAGATTTCTCACGAAAGTGCTCCTTTCTTTGCAGAAACTCGAGGACGGTTTGCGGAAATTGGACCTTCTTAGGAATTGTGGGCAGGAGAATGGGCGCAGACTAGCGAGAGATGACCGCGCAAGGAACTCAACCAGAGCCCTCAGGGTCAGGCGCCAGGCCTCAGATTCGGGCGAGGAGCCGGCTGAATCTGAGGGCCAAAATGCGAGCGCCAAAGATAGGTGGCTGCTCGACTATCTGACTGGCGACAGTCAATTGGAGGAGCAGCATGGGGCCCAAACTGGCGGCTCGAAAATTGAGACGCAACCAACGGCGACCGGCGACCAGGAGAGAGTCGCACACCTGTCTAACCAAAAACAGTGCCTCTGTCCGCCAGGTAAGCAACTCTGTCAGCTCGATTCGTTTTGGGGCCCAAAACTCATTAGGGGTTGTTTTAATCTAGCCGAGTTGCGTGTGTCTCGAATTGGATGCACTGTGCTCGAGTTTGATGGTCTTCATTGCCCGCCGCTTTGCCTGCCAGCATCTCCACCCTCTGACGTCTCTGTCCCACTGCCACTAAATCAACTCCAGGTCCACCTGGCCCACCAGGTCCGCCCGGCCCAATGGTAAGCTGAGACAAGTCCAAAGCGTCATGCTAGCCTTGGATTGAGCGACAGATTCAAGTCTAACCAAGTGAGAACTTTGCATGCTTATTGCGCTCAGGGTCCCAAAGGCGGCCACAATGGGCCCATCGAGTTTCGCTACCCAGTGGAACGCGAATCGAAGAGTCGAGTAAGTGTTTTTTGGCGGCCCCTTTTTGTGTGCCCACCTGCCAGCCAGCCAAGGTGGCTCCACGAGTTGGAGCAAAATTTGCGCTGCTGGCGGGCGGATCTGTTCCCGCCATTGTTGGCCGCCCACTAACCGTCCCTAATTCAATACCAAACGCAGAGCATCCGAACCCGCTCGGTGCCCTCGTTGTCGCTGGACAATCTTGGAGTTCCAGCGGAGGTTGTAGCCATAAAGGTAAGATTTAATGCTAACCCTCAAGCGGCGCTCGACTCGAATAGGGGGCGCCCCGTTCGAGCTCAAGTTCAACTTGCTCGGCTCCAAATTAGCCGCCGGCCAACCTACGAGGTTGAGGCCAAACGAAAGTGAGAGAGCTGGTCCCATCTCTTGGCTCAATCCAATTCACCTTGTTGGCGTGGGCGCTCGAGCGCATTGTAGGCAACTAAACCTGGCCGCCGAGCTGAATACGCGCGGTCACTCCGCCATAAATCATCCGCCTTCTCCCAGAGCTAGAGGGGCGCACTTCTCGGCTGAACTTGCCCAGAGAGTTACAATGCGAATTGAAGGGGCGAGTTCCCCTTTGCGAGAGGTGCTGGCTCAACTTGGAGCGAGAATAGCCTGCCCAGTAGAGTGGCGCTTGCAAAAGCTCGCGGATGCAAGAGCTTGCGAAGCTAGTCGGCCAATTGGGATTGGCCGCCACCCTTTCCTCCTTCTCGCGCCCTCGCGCCATAATTATCTTAGCGGGCGATGGTTGCGTAATTATGATGAGTTAATGGGTTGACAAGGCGAGATGGTCCTGCGGATCGGGATAGAATTGTAATGGCCAGTTGGTCTGGCCGGCCGGCCGGCTGATTGGGGCGGCCGCTTTAGTTGGTGGCTCCGCGCGCTTGCTCTGCGCCGCCCCAAATTGGTTGCCGAGTCCGGATTATAAGCAATTCCAAGGGAGGCCCAGAGTGAGGAAACCTATTTCGCCGCTTAGAATTCAATCGATCCCTTGCTCGACACTCATATCTATCGGTCGCAAATGAACTATCGCTCGGCCCCAAGGCTCTAATGGCGATCCTAGACTTGAACCAAAAATTGCGCCCCCACTCAAGCCGAGACGGGTGGCAGGTCCAGCCAGAGTGTCTGTGTGTGGTGGCTTGACGCTTAGCAGGCTCGGGGTGATCTCAGCCAGTCTGGTCCAATCTGATTTGCCATCAAAGTCAGCTGGACTCGCTCAAGCCTTTCTAAAAGCATTCTGAGGCAACCAACTTGAGCGCCGGCTTCTCCCAGCTTTCGCCCGCTTTTTCTCGCCCTCCTCAGCAAAGCAAAGCAAACTGATAGAGGCGTCAGAGAGAAGCACTCAATTCGCTTGTCAAAACTCTCAAACGACAACAATCGAAAGAATCGGATCCAACTAACGCTCGCCTATTATATCAAATTATTCTGTAATTCAAAATCGGCGGACACCCCAAAAACCGTTCCCACTGCCATCCTCGCTCGGTTGGCCGCCCTCTGGCCCGTTTTGCACGCGCGCGCGCTCAACTGCATCGGTCTCGCCACCTGAATCCAACCTCGGACGGCTCTCCACTTCGGCTCTCACAACTGTGCAACCAAACCCAAGGCGCTGGCCAACATCGGAGCAACGCTGGCGCCCGGCGACGTCCTACTCTTGAAGGTGAGTGACGCATCTTGATGGCAAGCAAGCGAGAGGCAACAGGCCAACCAACCTCCATCACTCAACCCAAACACTGCGCGCTTTTCAAAGGGCGAACCTGGACCACGAGGCGAAAAGGGCGACGCCGGCGAGCCTGGGCCAGCTGGGCCGCCAGGTCCTCCCGGTCCGCAAGGCTTGCGCGGCGAAAAGGGCGACCGCGGTCTAACCACGACTTTGGACGGTAACGCTTTTCCCACTGGCTTCGTTGAGGGGCCACCCGGCCCACCAGGTGAGTGCATTACAACGCGCCTCCCATCAACCGCTCAAAGTACAGTCAACTGACCCGTTGCAAAACAGGGCCACCCGGACCACCGGGCCAAAAGGGTGACCAAGGCGAGCGCGGCCCTCAAGGCGAAAAAGGCGATCGCGGAGAGAGAGGTAAACGCGGCAAAAGGGTAAGCTGACCGCCATATCCCCAATTGTGCTTCTAAGCAACCAAACTAGCCCTTTCCAAATGCAAAGAGGCCCAACTGCAGAGGGCAACTGTCGCAAACTCTTAAATCCAATCAATGATACGAGTCCGTTTTCAATCGGGTCCGACCGGGCGAGTTATTGTGCCCAGAGGTAACTTGTTCTCGCGCATACTAATGGCTCTCAATGCTCATCGCCGTGTTCATTAGCCTAGTAGGCTACAATTAGTTTGATGGGCCATCGAAAAGTCGCGTACGCCTAGTGTAGGATTAGCAATTACAGTTGAATATAATCGACAAGTCTCGCAAACAAAGCAACTAATGCACTGAGACCTCCAAATTTGTCCCACTCGTTCGGTCTAGAAGCCGATCTATGACCATTAAATTATATATGAGCCGTTCAAATAGTTCCGGCCCAGACCCACCACCTAATACTCTTTCAGAATCGAGCCACACTAACCCTCCCAATGATCTTACCGTTCTCAGGGTCCAAGGGGTCCGCCAGGTCCCGCGGTAAGTGCCAGTCTTCGCCCACTATTTGCTTTCAGTCCCCTGAACGTTAGCGATAACGGCTTGCTTGGCTCGCTGTCGAAAGCCAACTGGGGCCACACCACTGCTGTTCCAAGGCGAACAGTGGATGGTTCCAACGCTACACAATGCGACATAAGGAGCAGAGAGTCTTCAAATGGGCGGCAGAGTGCACGAAGCCAACGCCCTCACAGCAGCTTTGAGACATCCGTGGCCAAATGGCTAATTCAATCATTCGCTCTCGCTACCATTTTTGCGCCCCCTCCTTTCAACGACACGAGCAGGGCAAACAAAACAAGAAGAGCAGCGAGCGAATCCGCCCTGGAACCGGACAATCGTCGTCAATGGCCGGATTCAGTGGTTCCACCTCGACATCATCCTCCCCCTCGTATTCACCATCGCCGGCAAAGATGGCCAGCGGTGCAGCGGCACCAAATGGATGTATGCTAGGCGCTGATGGTAAGCAAGAGCCCAAAGGCTTGGCCTCTACGAAAAAATTCTTTCTCTCTCTTTCTCTCACTTGTCTAGTCAGCTTCAGTTGCTCAAACTCTCACAACTGCACCGCTTAAGATAGCTGATGCCTTTTCATACGTGTCTTGATGACATCTGGCGAGGAGGTGTCATTCAGACAAACAATATGCCATGGGATGCTGTCATCATGACTCAATCCCACATTAGGTATGCACTCGAAAGATGGTCAACTAATCGATAACTTACTCTGATTTCAGGTAATCCCTCAGATCACTGCAACCAATAGGCTCGAACGTACGAGGCAAATGTATTAGCGGATTGATGACCAGAGGAGACCTCCATAGTACGTATTAACGTATAGGCTTACATCATTCGACTCTCAGCATCGTGCACTATTGACCAATTCGATACCGCATTGAATCACCCGGACGATGCGGTCAAAGGACCGATACTGCTATACAGCAATAGCATCAAAGATATCAGATGTCCCACTACACCTGCCAGAACCATGACTGCTCATATCATGCTTTAACTACCCACGAGAGAGCTTCCCCTCCCCACAATTGAGTACAAGAGCAATACAAATGGGAATATCTCTCATATTCTGTTCCCAGGCAGGGGCGAGAAAGGCTTTCGTGTAAATACAGTTACTATCTCTGAAAGGTTGAATCAACACTCCTGGTTCGTTGCGGTGACATTTCAGCTAGAAAGAGTCCAGCTCCTCACGATACATCTCGCAATATAATTTAATTTATTTAACATCTAGTTTGGGGTATAGTGAAAATTTGGTTAGGTTTGTTTTGTCTTGTCTACTTCGCATCGAAACTCACAATATGAGAGATGGATTGTGTACACTTTCAGTTCCATTGTATGCGCCACAAAATCGTGTTTCTGGCATTTTCTCTAACTACCTTTCTCTCTATCTCACATAGGATCTTCTTGTTCACCTTTCTTCTTTGCCATTAGATCCTCAATCTCCTTCAACTTATTCAACAACATCTCCTGACGCTCTCTATCCTCAGGTAGAGGCTCTCCGGGTGGAGTCCCACTACCTTGGTCTAGAGGCTCTTCAGATGTCACGTTTTCAGTTGTCGGCGGTTGCTTAGCAGCTTTACTTGCATGGCCTCTGCTGCCATAATTTGCTTGGCCCAAGATTGAATCCTCTGAACCAGAATCTGACCAAGAACTCTCATCCTCATCATGACCGCGTTTATTTGATCGCGATCTTCTGGTGTCGGGTGGCACAGTTCTTTGACTAGAGCTCATAAACTTGTAGTGAGATGCATGCGGTCCTGTTGGACCGCCTCGGTATCCGGACGGATAGGTTGGGTAACCAGGGTAGGGGCCACTCATATTTGGGGGTGGCTCACGCCCATACGGCGGTTCTCTACTATAGTGATTTCGATAAAACCCTCTAACACCAGGCGGATAGCCAGGCGGGTCACTTCGCTCGTACTTGCCTTGCGGTGGATAGCCTCTGTCGTTCCAAGGCGCAAGTTCATAAGCTAATCTATGCTTTCGTTCGTATACTACGGCCGATGGAGAGGATGATGGATAACCGGGGGATGAGGCGCCCCCAGCTGCTATGGGGCCTCCCCCTCCACCACCGGCACCACCACTCGAGCCGCTGCTACCGGGCGGCGCAGGTGGCCCGCGACCACCACCGCCTCCTGGAACACCCGGTGGAGTGGGCAGAAGAGCTGGTGAAACAGATTCTGGAGGATGTGCGGAAGATGGAGATAGGTAAGGGCTGTGCTGCTGACGCCAATGTGGCATTGATCGCGGCGGCATCGGCGGGGGTGTGGAGTGGTGGTGACCGTATACGTCATATAAATAGCCATGAGGTGGCGGTGGAGGCTGGTAAGGTTGATGTCGCCCTACGTAGGGTGGGTATGGGCCGCGTTCAGCAGCACTCATGGGTGGTGGTGGCCCCCTGCCTAATTGGGTCGGTCCACCAATACCAGGTGGAGGTCTAGTGTCGAACTCTGGACCAGGACTATCATCGCGATGCTCGAATCTACAATGGTCGCCCCATGTACATTTGTTGCTGGTTTTAGAGTAAAATCGGCACCTTATATTATTTTTCTGCATTGGCCCAACGCCACCCGGCCCTCCACGTGGATACATACTATCTGGACCACCCGATTGAGGATGATGGTTCGTTTGCTGGGGAGGTCCATCATTGGGAGGATACCTGTAATGGTTGCTATTACTGTTACTGCTGAAATGATGATTTGAAGGGTATTGATTGTGCATCTCTGCCTGCAGGCTATTGGGGGAAAGGCGTCTATTTGCGTGGTGAGCAAATGAATGGGGAGGCTGCTGGCCGCTTGCACTATGTTGTGGTGGATAGTTTTGATGATGTGGGTGCTGATAATGCGGATCATGTCTTGAATCATTATAGGACGAGTCTTTCGAGAAACCACTATTGTTATTATTATCGTTGTTATGATCAGGAAATCTCTTCGAAGCTGAATCGTCGTCTTCATCGTCTTCATCATCATCGTCCTCATCATCTTTGAGCTCTCCTTCTTCGAGATCTTCGTCCTCCTCGGCGGCAGTTTCACCCTCCCTCGTCGTTTCTTCCTTCTCATCTTGCGTTTTATCGTCAATGGATTTTCGAGAGCCTACCTCATCTCCAAGTTCGTGGTTTTGGTCTGTGTTGTCGACGATGGGCTCCTGAGTCGCCATTGCAAGAGATATAATATTAGTGTCAGGCCCAATTGAAAAACAACATAATAAGGCGCAGCTAGCATCGACGAATAGAGTTTCAGAGGCGGCTCCTGCAGGTCTGTAAGTTGGTTGAATTATTAAAACGAGCGCCTTGCGGGTCAAATGGGCCTGCAGAGCGAACTCTAGTGCAAAATGGCCGTATTTTATTTGCCTTTCTTATACACATGCGCACATGTCAAATTCGGCGCCTCTATTCAAAATGTAGAGAGTCAAATTTATTTTTTTCCCACTTATTTTTCTTACGAGGAACATACCCACGAAACTAATTCATATTGAAGTTTTCGATACAAGTTCGTCAAGAACAGTACGACCCGTAAGCAACAACGACTAGGGTAAATAAAGATCACGTAGCGGAAGTTTTAGCCCATCGGTCTGACTCTTGACTGTGAGCGTCAGCCCGGAAACTCTCTAAATCAAAAGGGAGTTCCAAGTTTCCGACTTGCAATCGAAAAACCTCAGACTCTTAACAGACTTCTTCGAAGCTTTTGTCCCACGAGAATGAGGCCTCGTCAAAGAGGTCGCCCATGAATATAATGACATCCGGGTCATACACTCTCAGTGAGATGCTGAAAGCCTGACGCATTTGCCACTCTCTTCGCCACTTATCGATCATCACCGATTTGACAGGACCCATTATATGAGTGTCAGCTAATACCAGAATCCTGGTGAATTTTCTTTGTTCGACTTCAATCGAGGAAGGTTCAGGCCAACCCGGGCACTTGTATAGAAACACATAGTAATAGTTTTAGGAGTGAACGTAATCTATGACACTCAAAACCAAAAACAAATGCGAGTCGGGCGAACTGTACAAAAGTAAACGCAGACCCGTTACAGAGATAAACACTAGTGAGCTGACAGGAAGAATCAGAGCAGTCTTTAATAGTGGACGAAAGGAGAGTCGCATCATGGTATTGACGACATTTATTTTTTGAAAGACTTGTTTCGACCTTGTGACCTTATCAAGATGATTGATCTAGCCTATTTTACCATGGCTATGCGATAGTAAATATTTGTATGGTTTTCGGTGGCTGCCAGTTTAAATTTCGAACCAATCCTTGATATTCAACAGGGTGTGAAAACACGAGCTGTTACCTAGACAGTACAGCAGCGGCATGAAATGTTTTCTCGAGGCTTACCGGTTACATAGAGAGATACTATTGAAGCACGATAGAACGTCGTTCTCATTTCAGAACAGTCATTTGTCATGGAAATCAGTGATAATATCATCCACACATTGTTACAGAGAAAATAGGTTTTTCGTCCATTGATGCATCGAACGCGCTTCCGTTTCAACCGAGAGAAAGTCAGAACTTATATTATGATGTTCGATCATAGCTGGTGCGCCATGAGGTCATTTCAAATCAATTTTCTAGAAAACTAAACTATTATACTCGATCAAGATTCATCATGCCATCTGACGAGGCCTTACTCATTGAGAGGCCGACCGGTCTCCTTGCACATCTCATGGATCCTGGAACAGCGATTCATAGATATATAGCGCTGGCCTTCATATGTTTGTTGGGGTTTGGAAACTACTTTTGCTATGACACCCCAGGCGCGCTGGAAACGGTTATTGAAGACGCAATGTCAATAGAGACTAGTCAATTCACATCACTCTATGCACTCTATTCGTGGCCAAATGTTATCATGTGTTTTTTCGGAGGACTATTGATCGATAAAGTTCTAGGGATCAGACTAGGAGCCATCGTATTTCTAGCTTTATTACTATTGGGTCAATCAATGTTTGCATATGGAGCTTATTCAGGCCAGTTTTGGCTCATGCAACTTGGTAGGTTCGTTTATGGGCTAGGAGGCGAATCTTTGAGTGTAGCCCAAAACACCTATGTTGTAGCCTGGTTTAAAGGTCGTGAGCTCAATACGGTTTTCGGATTCCAAATTACTATTTCGAGAGCGGGAAGCACACTAGCATTCAACACCATGCAACCGATTTACAATTATGCAAGAGCAAGCCTCTCTGCCCAGGCTGCATTAGGCTACACTCTCATGATAGCCGGACTGACATGCGTCCTCTCCTTCGCTGTATCACTAATATTAGCATTGCAAGACAAAAGGGCTGAGCGAATCCTCGCTAGGCCCTCGATACGATCCGAGGAGAATATCAGTATCAAAGATGCAACAAATTTCAAATCAGAGTTCTGGATGCTGACTATCATCTGTGTCAGCTTTTATTTAACAATATTCCCTTTTATTGCAATAGGATCCCAATTCTTCCAAAACAAATGGGGATATAGTCCAGCCAAGGCTGATGCCGCTGACAGCGTTATATACGTGATATCGGCCGCGACATCTCCTCTCATAGGCCTGTTAGTGGATAAAGTGGGCAGAAATCTGTTCTTTCTATTGGTGGCTAGCATATTAGTGATGGCCAGCCACGCCCTATTGGCCTTGACATACATCAACCTATGGATTCCAATGATAGCACTAGGCATGGGCTATTCCATCATGTGCAGTGCCCTCTGGCCCCTGGTGGCTTTATCAGTTCCACAGCAACAATTAGGTACGGCCTACGGCGTTATGCAAGCGATTCAAAACCTCGGTCTAGCAGTTACATCAAACGTGGCAGGAGTATTGATAGAGTGGAAGGGTTTCATCAACGTGGAACTGTTTTTTGTTTTCTGGGTCTCTGTGTCTGTGATATTCTCAATCCTATTGATGGTGCAAGATCATTCTAGAGAGGGGACGCTCAACAGCTCAGCTTCGGAGAGAAAGCGGCTCGAGGCATTGACGGAGTAACTATCTGAACACCTATAAATCATCCATCCATGAAATCTAGCAAACGTTCACTAGAGAATCGATGCGCTGACTTAAGAAAGCATTGGTCCAATCTAATTGAATATCGTTAAAGTGATCATCGAAGTCTACAATCTTACGGTACAGCCTCTCTCTCGAATAAAGGATGTTATCGGCTATTACTTCCAAATCACATTCTATCGTGAATTCTCGAGCATTTTTACGTCTCCACTTGCCATCAGTGAATTGATAAGGCTCCAGGAATGACTGAACGATGGATTCCTCAAAGCCGACGAAACATAATACTGCATTGGGATAGTGCTCGTAAATCTTATCTGCCACTCTTTGGTTGAATGGATCAGGGCAGCCGATCTCATTGAAGCGATCCGTTTGATAGTATCCAGAAATGACCAGCTCCTGGTCTTGGGCGTACTTCTTGATCGCATTAAAAGCGATCTCGATGCTTGGAGCTAAAAACTGGGAGAGATGCGATATCGGAATGGCCTCTCTGACCCGGGTTACGCTCTGATCACCTTCTCCTTCTGGCTTTGATGATAATAAAATTCCACTACAAACGGCATGCGGATGCTTCATAGCGTGCATGACCATTTTGCTAAATGCTTGGGCACTGAACTCTATCTTGATATCCATATTGGATAGGTGGGCAGTTCAGTGCTAATTATCCACGAAGACATCGACTATTTTAGCTCGAGATCTGACACTTTTTCGTAGAGGCGTAATCCCCCGCCGCACGCCCTCACCCTGCTTACTCTGCTCGCAGGCACGGTCACTCTTTCAGGACGACCGGCTTTGCATAG
>Ga0268249_1000184_pt1 | contig 40441 bp, 32 predicted proteins | sample AgamicAtPe_FD_200257 | JGI IMG/M metagenome (GOLD analysis project Ga0268249, IMG submission 200257) | Agave microbial communities from Guanajuato, Mexico - At.P.e (v2) (version 3) | ecosystem: Host-associated > Plants > Phyllosphere > Phylloplane/Leaf | place: Guanajuato, Mexico | collected... | reverse complement strand
CTTGCTGGCTAGCTTGGCGAGCGGCTCGCCCGCTTGCTCGCGAGCGCCACCGGCGCCAATTGATTCGAGTCGGCCGCTTGCTCGAGGGCCGAGATTTGCTCGTCTGTTTACTTTTCCGCCTTCCTCGGCCCCCCCCCCAAGCGCGACCTTCTGTTTTGCCGCCGCCGCCACCGCTTAGGCCGCCAATCGCCGCCCCGTGCGGAGGGAGGCGAGCGGCCCGCGCAGCAGGACTCCCGTCCTGCCGCCAGTCCTGCCGCCAGAGCGGACGCGCGCACGGGGCGACAAAATGGAGGGCCAAGGCGAGGGGGCCATCGGGGGATCATTACTGTTAATTGTAGGCGATGTTTTGGAGCTCGCAGTGGCCGGCCGAGTAAAACTAATGGAAACTTTATTCTCACCGAGCGCTGATTTTGCGCTTCCAGGAGCTCCGCCGGCTGCGAGCTGGAACTGCTGGTCTGTCTGTCTCTCTCTCTCTCTTTCTTTCCCATTCGAATTGTCATCCAAGTTCGAGTTTGCGCCCGAGTTCGAGTTCGAGTTCGAGTTCGAGCTAGAGCTGGAAGTGGAACTGGAGTGCTCGCTTGGGCTCGTTCATTTGAGCCGCGGCCGCAAGCAGACTGGTCGGCGCGAACACAACAATGCGCGCACAAGTTGCAGCGCTGCTCGCGAGCGCACTTGTCGCGGCCAAGTGCACTGAATGGCCGGCTCCAGCTGGCCTCCCTTTGAATTGGCCGCAGTTGCAAGCGAGCGAGCGGGAGGAGGAGGAGGAGGAGGCGGCCACGCATAGCTGGCCACCGGCCAACCTGAGGGAGCCGCTCGCTCCATTGGGGCGACGGCTGAATGAACAAGTGGCCGCTTCCTGGCGCCGCTGGGGGCGCTGCGCGCGCCCCGCTTGCGGCCCAATTAATCATGGGGCCGAGCGCGCTTGGAGTTGGAGGGGCTGTTGCTCGCTCGCTAGCCAGCTCGAGCTTCGTGTGTTTGCCTTCCTGGCGCGAGCTGTCAGTGGGCCCCGAGATAAATGAGGAAGCTGCGCGGCCAGTTCTCACGCTCCGCCCGCTCGCTGGCGCAGGTTTTGGCGCAGCGCACGGGGGTGGCGAGCGCGCATGCAGATGCCAATGGGCCAGCGCAACGGCCCGCAACTCGCGGATGCGAAGAGAGCCAATGCGCGCGACTTGACTTCACTGGCCGACTCGTCATCGATTTCCATCCTACGCATCGATGGCCACTGCTCGCCGGCCGCTGGTGCCACTTCCAATGGAGCGGCCGCCAATGGAAGTGGCGCCGGCGGAAGGAAGCGGCAGCGGCGGCCGGCGAGCGAGTCGCTGAAGCGCGCGCCCCTCGCCACTGCCGAACACACACCTGGCACCTGTCGGCCGGGCCGACTTGCGCAAGTCGGCCCGCTAATGACGCGGCCCGGCCGCTCGGCCATCCAGACGGACGGATGGGGCGGCACATCGGCGACGCTTCATTAGTTGCGCCCGCCGATAGCTGGCCGCCCTATCGCATCCAATCGGCGCTCCTGGCGACCAGCCCAGCCGAGGGCCAGTTATTGCAAAATCTCTCGCCGCCATTAGAGGGAGTCTGGGCCAAGTGGAGCGGACTGGCGGCTCGCGCCTCTCGCGCCCAAGCGGCCGCTCCATCGAGAGCGAAAACAATACTAGAGCAATAAAGATAATGACAACATCGTTTCCGGTTGTTCGCGCTTACCTGGTAACTGCGCCTGGCTTGCAGTGTTTGATTGCTGCTGCTGCTGCTGCTGCTGCTGCGCCGCTTGGCCCGCTTGCGCCTGCTGAGACTGCTGCTCGGCCCCATTGAGGTCGCTGAAAATGGTCGGCCTAACTACGGCGCCACCGCCGCCGCCTGAGACGGGCGAGGCGGCCGAGAAGCAGGCAAAGAGGAGGCAGCAGAAGAGGGGGCAGACTGAAAACAACATCTCACTTTTTGGCGCAAGCAATGCTCACCATCTAAACTCGCTCGCAACTCCCCCCTCTACCTGGCGGCCACTTTGCGCCAATATCAAGGCCCGATTTGGGCCGAGCACTTGAGTCTTGCGCCCGCTTGCCGCTGAGTCTAGAGTTTGGCCTTGCTGCTGCTGCTGCCTTCTCCACGTTATCCACTCACTCTTCCGGCCGCTCAACTGCCTTTGTCGCCTTCTCGCTGCTTCAGATTCAGTTCTCGGTGTCGTTTTCGTTCTTGTTTCTGTCGCCTTGCTGTTGTTGCTGTCCTCTCTTCGGCCCTCGCTCAGGTTGCTGGCTGGCTGGCTGGCTGGCGCCGTCCTTGTGGTGGCCGCTCGTTGCTGTTGTGGCTCCGTTCAGGGCTGCCGCTGGAGTGGCCGCTCCATGGAGAGCGAGAGATGCGGCCGGCGCCGCTCGCCCTGGCCGCCGGGACCGCCGCGCGACGCCCGCACTGCGCAGGCGCAACGCCCGCAAGGCGCACCAGCGACACCTGGTGCCGGACCGGCGCAAACTCCAACGCCGCCGCCGCCGACAAATAAACAACAAAATTCATTGTACTTTTATTGCAACGCTGCCACCGGCGATACTCTGATTTCTAATGGCAAATTTAAAACCATTTACGTTGCCCCTCCGCTCGCAAACGGGGGCTCGGTGAAAACGGCGCGAAAACTGGCCCTCAGTTGGCACCGCGCTCAAGCCTAGAGCAACCTGTGAGAGTGGCTCCCAGCTCGCTCGTGGGGCCCGCAAAGTTTCAGGGTTATTGCAAACGCAACCGTCGCCCTGAAAGTCTCGCTCGTAAACTGGCCGGCGAGCGGCGGGCGGCCAGAGTTCAGGCTTTAGCCTGGAGCCGGCCGCTAGAAGCGCCCCTCTGCCGCCGCCGCCTGAGCCGGGGATTGGAGAAAGAGGGAGAGTTTACACTGTTCACTGTTTTGGGGAAACATAAGCCGAGAGAGTGGCCATTTGGAAGGGATTTATCGCCCTCCAGCTAGCCGACAAGACGGTCGTTTGTTGGCCCCGTTGGCCGCCTTCTCGTGGGGCCCAATTTGCGGCCTGCGTCTCGCAACGCCCATTGTTGGCCGCGGAGGCGGCGGCGGCTGCGGCAGTAGCAGTGGCCGCCTCTCGCTGAGCCGCGAAACTTGGAGGCGCGAGGATGCAAATGGGATGTCAATAGAGCGGCGCATTAGGGCGGCCGGGCGCCACCAGAGCGCCGGCCTGTCAGCGCGCCCGCCGCCACCGTGCCATATGGCGCCCGCGCCCCTAAGCCTGTGCGAGCGGCCCGAACCTGAAGGCGCGAGTGGACTCGGCCCCGGATTGTTCGCATGCAAATTCGGGAGGCTGGCCGGTGATCCAGATAAGGAATTGGGTTCACACACACACGCACTCCATTGCTAGCGTTCAACAGATTTCTCCTCGCCGCTGCTCACTTCCATTAAGGGGCGAGCTCGTCGCTTGAATCGACATTTTTCACCAAACTGAGCAGCGGCCCCAGTGGCTAATTTGAAGTTTTAAGTTGGCCAGCGGGGCCGACAGTTTTGGAATTGCAACTCCCAGCGGCCGGCTGCTCACCTGAGCGGGCCATTGTTGCCGCCAGTTCATCTGGGCCAGCGCAAGCGGAGCTCCTGTTGACATTGGGCCTCCCCAACTGGACCGAGCGGCCGTTCCATTCAGCCGCCCGAATGGGGGGGGGGGCCGCTAGGCAAACAGGGCTAATGCGACAAATTGGGGCCCGCGCGCTTCCGTCCTGCCGTCCGTTGCTGGCGGTGGCGGCGGCCGGCAGCAGCAGCAAGAGTTGGAGGCCGGCGAGCGCTGCCTCACTCGCTCTCAAAAAACAAACCGCCTCGGCCGGCGAGAGGCTCGCCTTGGGCATTCGGGAGAAACTAGATCCGCGAGCGAGATAAGAGCGCGCCAATGGTGGCAGCCGAGAGGCCGGCAGAGCGACAGAGTGGCAAACTGGCAAACTGTTGCAATGGCCGTTTAGCGCTCCCAGCTTCGCTCTCGCCTTCCAAGGCCAACTGATGATATCACTTGATTTATTCCACTTAAATAAATACAATCGATCGATCGGTATCTCTGAGCTTTGAGTTTTGAGCTTTTGGCTCTGGACTTGAAGCTCGCAGTTCTGGGCTCGCAGCGGCACTGTAAGCTCACGAGCGCCCCCCTCGGCCGGCCAGCCAGCCAGCCAGGCTCAAGGTCGCAAATGCGCGCAGGCCAGCCGACCACAGGTGGCTTCCGCAAGCCGCGGCCGCGCCAATCCTTTGTGCGCCAGGCCGCTGCGCCTAATCCTGCGCGCGGCCAGCGGCAAACCAACTGCATTGCACAGTGGCCAAATGGCATCCGAGCTCCCTCGATGTGGAGCCCTCTCGATCAAAGGGGCGCCGAGCGGCGATTGCCACGCTATCGGCCGCCCGCTCGTGGCCGCCACTCCGCTTTTGGGCGGCGCAAATTTTGATGGGCGAGCGAGGAAAATGGCGGCCGGCGGCTCGTTTTCATGGCCTGGCAAGCGGCCCATTTGAGTGGGAGCGCTGCTGGCCTCGGCTTTACCTGCGCCCACCAACGCTCGCACCTTTTGCCCGCGGCCACCAGGAATCCGAGCGCGCGCTTCCACCGGCGCGCGAGTTCAGGCGGCGAGCGGCGGCCAACCAACAACACTCTCGCATGGACTCGATCTTCAATTTGCACGCATCTCATTGGTTTGCGCACGGCGAGCGGCGCTCACGGTGAACGAGCGTGAAAACAACTGGCCAAAGGATTGCTTAAGCCGCCCCGCCTGTCCACTTCCGCCCGCCCGGCCGCCAGCCAGCTGCTGGCCCGGCCGCGCGACATCCGGCGCGAGGGGCGCACAAAGGGCAGGAGAGGTCAGCCTAGCTAGCGAGTGGCCCATGACGCAACCCGCTCTTCCTGGCCCGGCGGCCGATTTGGCCGCCTGCGCTCGCAAGTTCAGCAGTTTGGCCGCTGGCAAACACAAACCAAAACCACTCCTGCTCGCTGGCGCCTTTTGCGTGATTTATGGCAAAAGTATTGAAATGAGTTCCAGACCTGTTGCAGTGGCGCCGCTGGCTGCGGCCAGGTGCGCCGCTGGCAGCGCTCGTTAGCGAGCAAACAACAAGCTGGCCGCCCGAAAATGACAATGGCCGCTCCTGAGCTGCTGTTATTGTCTCCCTCAAATTGGCCACTTATGACTCGGCCGCAGCAGAACCCTTTGCGGCGTCCGCCAGTCCGCATCTGTTGCGCCGACGAGACCGCGCCAATCAGCGCCCGCGGCGGCCGCCGCCGCCGCCGACTCCGGCCAATCGATTTAGGCGCAGCGAGCGGCCGCCGGGCGAGCAAATGGGCCGCCTCGCCTGGAGTTGGCGCCAAGAGCACCTGAGCCAGCGGAACAGAAGTCGCCCGCCAGCTCGCGGCGCCCCAACGAGCAAAGTCAGTTTGATTTATACCTGGCGCTTTGTCTCTCGCTCGGCCCAAACTCGCCCCTCCAAGCTGGCAAAACTCTGCTTACCAACTCCATCGGCCGCCAGCGAAAGTGGCCGATGGAGTTTGCGGCCGCCGATGCCGCTGCTGGCGCCGTCGCAGCCAAGTTCAGGTAGAGAGAGACACTAAATTTATTGGCCTGTCAATTTTGGGTCGCCGGGGGCTCGGCCGGCGCTCATAGCGCTGTGGCGGCCGGCGCGAGCTCGGCTCCAAGGCCGAAGGGGTTGGCCAAGCCTTGGGGCTGCCGACTGGCCGACTGGCCGGCGTGGGAGCGGCCACTTCCGGCCGGCGGAGGGGCAAACAGCTCGGCAAACAGGCGCCAAGTTCGAGGCTTTGGCGGCGGCGGCGGCGGCAGCACCGCGAGAGACACATGATCGATTGCATGCCAACTCGTGTTTTGTTCATCCGCGCGCCGAGCGGCACTAGTTTTGCGGCCGGGAAGCGATTATCCCGCTGGCCGGCTCAGGTTGGCTCCACCTGAGCCGGCCAGGTGAGCGCACCGCGTCGGCCAGCTATAATCACTCGCCGGTTGGGGCCGCTTTCATGGCCGAATGATCGATTGGTCGCGGGCTCGATTGTCATTCTTTGTTTCTTCATTTGGATTGAAGCCGACTTTTGCGGCTGATTTGCGCGGATTCCTGCGAGGCGAGCAGCCAGTGGGCCCGCAAGTTGCGGCCGCCGGGCGCAACTGGAGTTCGGCGCCGAAGCCGGAAGCCAAAGTTCGAGCCACAGAGCAACGCAAAGGGAATCAAAACAAACCAAGACGAGCCAAAACAAAGCGTCCTCCTTTGTTTCGTCCTGGCCGACTTCTCTCCGCCTGGGGGCGGCCAACTCTCGGCTCGAGGCAACATTTCACTGATACATGCAAACTAATTAATGTCAAACGAGAGCCAGCGAGCGGCTGCCATGTTGTCACATTAGTCTCACTAGACTGAGCAGCCGGCCAGAGTGAGCGGGCATAAAAAGTAACGACCCAAGAGGCATAGCAACCGGCTGCAGAGTTTTCGGCGCATCCAAGCAGCAAGTGGCGCGCCACCACCACTTTGCTAGTGCGACAAAAACTCATACACGCTCGCACAAGTCGGCCACTTCCGGCGCCGGCCAACCCTCAACACGTCGGCTGGATTCAATTAACGCCAACGGCGCCTGTGGCTCGTTTTAGCTATGACAGGTTTGCGTTGCTCGCACTGGCGGCCGCCAACCCAGCCGGCCGGCCAGCCCGAGTTTAGGCTGCGTGGGCCGCCCCCTGAACCCGAGATGGGGCCATCGATCGGGCGCCCGCCTTGCCCAGACACACTCTTGCCCAAACTTCTGCAAGCGAACTTAAGCCGAGCCCGGAGTTTGCTCACGCGAGGGCCGCATTGTTTCAGGTGGGCGCGCGGCGAACGAACGGCTCAATTGGCCAAAACGGCGCCCTGCTCGCCGGCTACCCGTCCTACGCTCGCCACTCAGCCCACTCCAACAGGTACAGGTTGCCCGATTAATTGCCACTCGCGGCCAACCTGTTCTCGCCTGTGGCTCGCCGCTTCCTGTCTGCGTTCGGCGGCGCCCGCCAAGGAAACGAACCCGGCCCGCTCTGGTTTGCAGCGGCAGCGGCATCAGAGGCAACCGCGGCAACCTTTCACCTGGCCGGCTCGCCGCCGCCCTCCAGTGGCGCTCGCAAGCCAGCGTGTCCTCCTGATGTGATGATTAGTCGGCCGGCGCTGATCAAGAGGCTCGGCGAGCGGCGAGCATGCAGCAAAATGGATGAGCGCCGGCTCAGTTTGAGCCAGCCTTCCAGTTTGAACTCGGCTGCCTAAATATTGCACACTCTTATGGCCTTCCAGGTGAACAGGCAAATTATTAACGAATGAAGTCAACAGGTAGAATAAAATGATGTGTGTTCGAAAGCCGCAATTCAAATCTAGTTGCAGCACTTGTTGGGCTCTTAATTGTGGCTTCGTTTGCCACAATAATCGCGCGCTTGTTGGCAAAACACAAGCCGACCAGTTGGCGCCCGAGAGCAAGCAAAGCTCGAACGCAGAGAGAGAAAGAGAGAAAGCTCGAGAGTTAGAGACACCAAAGAGGAGATAAAGTGGAACAATCGATCATCGGATTGGCTGGCCGGTGAATCGGCCGCCGAGGCACTTGCACTCGGGCCGCCCTCTGTCTCTGTCTAGCGAGTCCATTCCGACGAAGCCAGGGGGAGAAGCCGCAACAAAGTGAGGCCTCTTGTTTGCTCTCGGACTCGAACTTGGACTCACGTTCATATTCAGCCTCAGCCTCAGACTCAAGCTCAGCCTCGGGCTCAGGCTCAGACCCCCACTCCAGCTCACACTCCAGCTCCGGCTTTGGCTCCGGCTCCGGCTCTGGCTCTTTAGGCTGGTGCAGGCGGACCAAACGGCCGAACGCCAGGCCTCCAGCTGGAGGAGCGCGTCCACTTCCATCTCGCCCTATCTACTCCATCCATCTATCTATCAAACTTGTCTGCGCTTCCTTGTAACTCAACAAACGAGCACCACGACAACAGCGCAAACCACGACCAATGGCGCCAGTGTAACAGTATTGGAGGATTTTCACAACATTCGCCCATTTTAGCCCTGAATTTTTACCTCCTCGCATCCTCCTCTTCAAACTCATGCTCCTCCTTGCACAAACATATTTGCGGTTGTTGGCGTTAGCAGGGAGGCTCCCTCGTTAAAGCCCACTGGCAAAGCTTACAACTCGACAGGTTGTTGCCACGGCTCTTGCTTTCAGGGAGGGAGAGAGGCGCTGCTGTTTTGGGACTGCCCACTTTCTCATCAGCGTCGACATTAGAAACAACAAGCAGCCAGTGGAAACCATTTCATTTCATTCCAGTCAACTCCAGTCCACTCAACTCAACCAACTAACTCTGCCCAGTCCACCCAGTCCATTCAATCCCATGCGATCGGTCGTGAGAGGCAACCTCGAGTGGAGGAAGCTGGCCGGGTAAAAATTGAATGATCATCTCCAATATAATGAGCCAGTCTGGTCCAGCTCGCCCATATGCGTGCCACTAATACTTCCTCCTCATCCGCCTCCTCATCCTCGTGCTCATCCGCAGCAGCTGTCGTTGCCGCCACCACTACCATCACTCCCACTCGTACCTTAGTCCAGTTGGATAGCTCCCCTCTAAATTGCGTTTAGGTCTGCTCTAATTTCATCTGTCAGCCTGCGAGTAACGAGCATTGTTTCTCTGCTAGCCGAGCTTGCCAAATGATGCTGAAAATAAAAGCCAACACTAAGAGGGAAATAAATTAGCCAGTAAACTAACCCAATGGGCTTGAGTGGGAGTTTAGAGTCGCACACGTTGGACCTGCTTGTAATAACCTATCTTGTTTACATATATACGCTACATTCGTCTCTCATTATCCAATTAAATTTTCCACCTTCATCTTTGACTCTTGGTGTTTGTTGTTTAAATTAGCGGTGTAAAAGAAGTCTCGGCCAAACTTTCGATCGAACGAGGCAAAACTTCGACTCGCTCAACAAAACAGGATGCTGATATACGAGCGTCGTAATCATATTCCCAGCCATCCTCGATTGCGCGACAAAAATCCGAGATGGGATAAGTGCAACGCCATTCGTCTTTCAAAGGCGGCCTTAGTCTCTCTGTCACCACAATCTGAAGCATTCTGTTAATGTCTGGATTAGGGCCGGCAACCTCTTGGAATGGCAGCTGATAGGCAGGTAATTCAGATGAACGATCTTGCACAGGCTCGGCCACTCTCGCTTGCTCTTGAACGCCCTCATTTCGGTCGCCTTGGAGCGAGATTTCTGGTTGGTTACGTTGCTGCTGCTGTTGCCGTTGTTGATCCTTCAGCTTCTCATCGCAATCACCCGAGTAAGGAGGAGGTAGATGATCGTCTAATTGATCGCCCTGGCCATTTAGCTGACTACTCGCGGCCGGGATATATGAGGAATTATTATTGAAAGCTGAACCGTTCTGAGTTAGTTTAGGCAGTGGATGACAGCGAGATAAAAGTTCCCACAAAACAAGCGATAGTGCGTAGACGTCCACCTTAGTGAAAGAGGATTTTGTAAATGTCACAGAGCATTCGAGAACTTCGGGGGCCATATAACGCGGAGTTCCAACTTGCAAGTACTTCTTCCGATCCATCTGCGAGCCAGTTCTAGTATCTAGTAGGGATGCAACTCCAAAGTCAGTTATACAAGGGCTCAAATCATGACGGAGTAGAACATTCTTGGACTTGAAATCTCGATGAGCTATGTCGGCTTCATGCAAGTGCGCTAATCCATGGACAATACCTAATGCTATCTGGGTTAACTCTTCCCAACTAACCACGTTATCTTTCAAGAAATCATGTAATGAACCTTTCGAAGCATATTCCACTATGAGCCAATAATTTCCTGATTCTACATGAACGTCCGAATGTAAGAAATTAAGTATATTCACATGCTTAATGTTTGGTAACGTATATATCTGTTGCTCATTCAACCAAGACTGGTGTTCAGTTGGAAGTATAACCTTGACGGCAACACTGTACGATCTATGCAAGCAAGCTCTATAAACTGTTCCAAATCTACCTGAGCCAATAACCTCCAATAAATCCACACTTTTGAGATCAATTTTCATATTATCGCTTGAGCCATTGATATAATTATGAGAGGCATCGTTGTGATTTGTCATTATAATTGAGTTTTGATTATCTACAGATGTTGTCATATTATTAGGGTCATGATGGTTAGGATCATTGTTGTTGTTGAAAAACCTACTATCTCCAAAAGATCTATTGAAGGGCACCATCACTGGCAAGTTTTGATTGATTCGCAGTTCATTCATTTCCTCGATGTTTAGATCGCCAGGTGAGGCCTTGTTTCTAGCATTTTGGTTACAACTATCACCATTGGGTCGCCTATGTTTGCGCCAAATAAAAGCGCCAATCAATGTAATCAATAGGAGGACGAAAATCACAGGCCATAGAAAACTGGTAGTCTCGCGGGCTTCTAAATGGGTTTCCAGTGTGTCAAGGGTCTGTTTGTTATACTGTGGTGTTGGAACTTTGAAATGCTTGTTACATAAGTTTCCAGTACAACAGCAATAAAATCGCACACCCCTAGGTTGACCGATGCATTCGCTTCCGCATTTTTCGTCCGGTGCTGATTGGTAAGGTGGATTACAGCCGGCACTTATCACAGTGTTGTTCGTTGCACCAGCTTGCCAGACAACAAAACAATGGTGTCCAGTCTCCTTTGGGCAATCTACTTGCTTCGCACAATGATCAAAGGTGCCCGAACAAGGATCGCTATTTTTATAATTGTAGTGAGAACATTGGAGGGCCATTGTATCATTTGATGTAATATTGTGATACTAGTAGTATTGTTATATCACACGCAGTAGTCACTGTACTCGGGCCGAAAGTTTCGATTGAATTTCGCGCAAATAATTGAAAATGTGCATGGTCGCTTGTCAGCATATTGTTTCCTCAGCATCTCGTGTTATTCTACTGATCACCTCAGCTCATCAAGACTCCTTTATCAAACGATTCCAACAGTCAACCCCGTTCGTCCGCCTGAAGATGTTGATCAAGGTTAAAACTCTCACTGGTAAGGAGATTGAAATCGACATTGAGCCGACAGATAAGGTAGAGAGGATAAAAGAACGGGTAGAGGAGAAAGAGGGGATTCCGCCGGCACAACAACGCCTTATATTTAGTGGTAAACAAATGAACGATGACAAGACAGCAGCAGAATACAAGGTCACAGGTGGTTCTGTATTGCATCTAGTGTTAGCCCTAAGGGGAGGTTGGCAAAAGACTCCTCTTACAGCATGGAAAAGTGGGCTTCTCAGCCAGCTCAAAAATCTTGAGGTGAACCTCGATGAGCTTTACAAAGGTGCCGGTATTAGTGTCACAAGAATTCTAGAAAGAGGCAGTACCGATGAGGACGATTATCTGGTAGCGCCAAACCCAGAATCAGACTATAAGGTAATATTTAGTGAGTATTTGTCAAAGGTCAAGACGTCAGCTGAAAACATTTGCGCCCTGATAAATGACAGGACCGATTTTACCATTCCAATACCAGTGTTTGTTTTGATAAAAATGGCAACAAAGATCGGCTCGATCAGAATTAGGGACTATACGAAGAAGCCAGCTAGTTCAATAAGAGATTTTGTCTTCTCTCAGACACATTTCTTGATCGAAGTTTGCTTGAATATGTTGATGGCAATTGTTGATGTTTTGGGAACTAATGTCATCCCATTTACACCACTCATTAACCAAACGATCCTCAGAATGCTAGAATGGACACGGACTAGCAAACTTAGCCAGGTCGACGAGATAGGTTACCATTCAATGCGGGTTAGAATGATAGCGTCATTATCGTACCTCCTCGACAAACTTTCACTTAATATTAATTTGGAGCCCCAACATGTGAAAACTTTGCTTGAGCTTGAATTGGTGAAGAATATTGAAGAGATGATGACAAGTCCATCGATTCCAGATAATTGTTCCCAGGCTAGAGATCGACACATGTCAGCCGCGCTGAGCTGTCTCGAAAAGTTTACCATCGTTTATTCAAACTTACTCGAGCCGAAGTGTCTCTACAAATTGAAGACCTTCTCCGTCCGAAACTGCATCAAAATCTATCGGGACTTCGATGCACAACGGACAAGCTTAGAGTGCCGCAGGAAGTTACTTCTATTGTTGGAGATTATTGCAAATCAACCCTATGCTACTTCTACTACCGAGATCGCTCATCATATCTTCGAGCTCGCCGAGAAGCTAGAGACTGACCAAGAGATCCTTTCATTAACTCGTAGAGTGCTCAAGGTTGGCTTGGCCCACAGACCCATAATAGTCACCCACTATGATATTTATGATTGTTATGCTCGCCTCGAATCACCTATTGACAACAATTTGGAGAATGACCACACTGAGAATCAGCTCAGAAGCAACATCGAAGAGCTGCCAGCAATACGAAACGAACCCCAGAAAGAACCGGATGCTGTCGAGATAGTCCATATCGAAGACGACGATTCAATCTCTGGAAAGTCTGAGCAGCTTGAGCTCCGAGAGCCCACAGATGCGCCAGCATGCGAACCGACTAAGACTAACGACGAAGTCCAGGAAACTGTCTGCGAGGTTGCCATCGACTCAGCTGAACACTGCAAGAAGCGACCAAGACTCGCTCCTGAGGATGATGATGGAGATGAGACGGAAATACTTCCGTATATGAGTCTTTTTGTTGAAAAACTCGCCTGAGGTTGTTGCTAATAAACCGAATTGAAATTATTATAGTAACTTCATCGGAAGTTTAGAAATCTGGCAAACCAAGGCTAAATACAATAGAAGGACTTCTTCTTCTTCTCTAAGAATATGGAGTGATCACATCTATTCACTCAGAATAGATCGTTATGGATGACGCTCTTCTTTCGTCGCTGCGAACTAGACAACAGACAATAAATTCAACATAATCTCAGTATAAACTAGAGTTTTAGTAGTCAGCCACCAACATGAACCTATCGCGATGAATACGGTCTGTTTGAAGTTAGTTGGTCAGTCCATTGCCGGTTGGACTCGTTCACGACCTCGAAGCCGGTCAAGATTTGTTGATCGAATGTCTAGAGGCTCTAGACTTCATTGACGGATTGGAGTTTGATACATTGTGCAACAATGTCGAGCGTTGATTAGTTACCATAACAAGCCAGTCTGGCTTAGCCAGGTGCTCATGATCGTTGTGAGTGCATGATTGAATGTGTTTGGGCTTGTACGAAACGGAAATCTAAGAGGAAGCGTGATCTATATCCAGTCAACTTTTGCCCCATTGATGCTCTTAATCCAATCCTACAATCTGTAATCAGCTAATCAAGTCGGCTGTCCCACAACAGTGCAGCCTCAGTGATCAACCCGCAAGGGTTACCTTTGTTGCGCGCAATGCGCATGTATCCTTGCTCGCCCCATTCGGTTCCCCACGAGTTTTTCTGCATTCAGCAGTGCGAAAGAGGCGTCACCGTTAGCGAGCGTCTAGCAATCAGTGGCTTAATAGTTTGGATGAACACTTACCACCAGCCAGTAGGCACCCTCCTTTGGATCAGTTCCATAACCGACCACTAGAACTGCATGATTCAAGTCTTTCTTCTTCTGTGAACAGTCTGGATTGTAGTAGACCCCCGACTTGTAATTCTTAAAACTGTCGCTTCTTGCATCAACCAATGCTGCAAGTGGACCTAATAGAAGCAAATCTTGAAGACCCCTCTCGCCCCTTTCAAGGTTTGTGTAATAGATCTCAATAGTTTTTGGATAATCCATCGCCGCTTTTGAAATATCGGAATGGCATTTACCTAATTTACCTGTGTAAGGGTAATCAGCCTCAGATTCGATGCCCTCAAGAGTTAGGGCCTTCAAAGGCGTACCGCCTAAGCAACCGCGGCCGTATATGTCGCAGTCTAATAACAATTGGGGACTCAACACCTCTGTCGTCATATTGAAGACGAGCTTCATGCTAGCCTCTAAAGAGGCGGCCTTTTTGTTGAATTCACGGTTAGAGGGCAAGTTTTTGCGAGTTGTATAGATTTAGTCATTTCCAAAGTGGACTTACTGTAGCAAACGCCCAGCCAGCATTGCAATCTTTGCCTAGAGGTAGTCGGGAACACATATACGTTGGACGTCTGCTATATGTCGGAGCAAAGTCAATCTGGCCTCGTACAAACCTTGATCTCTCACCGGGTTAACGATTCCGGGGACATCGCGCCAGTCGATACTAGGTGGAGGCTTGGCATCGGAGCCTGCAATGGCAAGCACGAGCATGGTTCCCAACAAAGCCGAGTGCATCTTTTCGAACTTGTTCAATTGTCTGGTAACTAAAGTTTACTTGAGTTAGCGATTGGCTAACAGTTGACGGGCGCAATTCGATTTAAAACGAGATTCACCTCCATATCAGGTGCCAATATCAGTCAGTAAAGCTCAGTAGTTTGGCGCCGAGCAGAGAGAGCACATGCTGGAGGTCCATAGGCGGGCCAGATTGTACCTTTGTAAGTATTCGAGCGTAGCCCATCCGAAGTTGAACGATCTAGTTGCCAGCTTTCAATTCGCTCGGTGAGTTATCTCTATTTAACTTGCGAGCGGAGAGTCAACTGACGTTAGATAGCAACAATTCTAAACCACACGTTTCTACATGACGACATAATGAATTAGAAATCGTCGCAAATTCTGAAGAAGCTTAGAGAATCGAGCTACAGATCCATCTGACGAATTGGATAGCTTGAAATGACACTTATCGATCGTCATCGCAGGCGGGCGTGTCTCAAAAGTCAAGGTGGGACACAATCGAGCTCCAAGTCAGCTAGAATGGTGTCATCGTCTTGAATTAGACCGCGGATTGCCATCTATTAGCCCGAGATATTCGGACGCGCTGAGTCAGAAACAAGATTGGAGAGCAACAGTGGCCACAACTTCTGTCAGGGAAGAGCATAAATGCAAGGCCGCGTTTCCGATTGGAACTTTCAGGCCTGATTTTGTTGATTACAGGTGTGACCCTAGACAGTTAAGCAGCCTAAGATTCCGCATATCCGTGGCCTCGGGGTAGAATACCATAATTCGGATGAATTTTTGCTTGAACATCTCGACGATCTAAAGTGAATGCCAGTGATTCGAAATCCAGGCATAGTTAAAAACCAGCCATGATGTCCATCATCATGACTGATTTGGGGACGGATTGCGGTTCACTAAGCAAGTTCGAGCGAGTCCATGTTCCCGATTAGAACTTCCAAGTTGTACGATGATCGTACTGCGATCTGCGAAAGGAACAGCGCAGATAAGGTAAATAAACCGTGTAAAAAACAACAACAACAAGGACAAACACCAGATACTAGCTAATCAATGAGAATAGCTACCCAAAGCCGCAATTTCTTATCTTGATAATATCTCTCTCACTCAAGTTACAGTGGTGACTCACCACTGCAAACATATTACTCGAATGTAGAAGACACAATCCCACAAGTTCTCGAACAAACCATCCGGATTGAAGATCTTCTGAGTTTTGTTCATCTCGGATTCAAATCAATCGAACAGAATTTATTTAGCGTAGTATTTACTGAGAAGATATAATTAGAACACGATGATAATTCCAAGATCTCTCACTTTTTTAGCTCACCGCCTTCAAGCGGCTGCGTTTTCGTCTACATCTGTCAGGTTTCAGTCAAACTCCAGCAGGCTACTGGTAGTTGCCGATCACAACAACGAAGTCATAACACCAATAACATTCAATGCAATAGCTGCAGCCAACAAAATCGGTGGTACAATCGATGTCCTCATTATCACGAGCCAGCCTGATAAACTTGTGCCACAGATTGAGAATGCCCAGTTTATAAACAAAGTCCTGGTTGCCAATCACAAGCTCTTCGAGCAAGTGCTCGCTGAACGCATGGCTCCAGTCATAGTAAACCTCCATAAAAAGACCCCATTTACCCACATCACTGCGGGAGCTAACTCGTTCGGCTCGAGCTTGCTACCTAGGGTTGCGGCCAAGTTGTCGGTGCAGCCAATAACAGGCGTTATAGGGATTGAATCCGCGGACACATTTCTCCGACCCATCTATGGTGGCCAGGCTATTCAGACTTACACATCCAAGGATCCGATCAAAATATTCTCCGCAAGAGCTACTGCCTTCCAGAGAGTCGAGGTTGAGGATGGAAAGAAGGCTAGCGTTGAAGAGGTCGAAATTCCAATGGCAGAGCTAGAGAAAGCAGCGCAAATGACACAACTGATTGGCCAAGAGTTGAGCAAGAGCGAGCGGCCAGACTTGAACAGCGCATCGAGGGTTGTTTCGGGCGGAAGAGGGCTGAAGAGTAAGGAAAACTTCGATTTAGTGTACAAGTTGGCCGAGAAGCTCAATGCGGCCGTCGGGGCCTCTCGTGCCGCTGTTGACGCTGGATATGTGCCAAACGACATGCAAGTTGGACAGACTGGCAAAATGATTGCACCAGAGCTGTACGTAGCAGTGGGCATTTCTGGCGCCATTCAACATTTATCGGGTATGAAGGATTCAAAAACAATTGTTGCAATCAACAAGGATCCAGAGGCGCCAATATTCCAAGTGGCCGACCTCGGACTTGAGGCCGATTTGTTCAAGGTAGTGCCCGAGATGACAGAGAAAATCGACGGCTAAACTTGGAGAAGGGAACGCTGGAATAAAGGGTGTTGCTGCGGGGATCTTATGGAATAGAGTTGGGCTATTAGAACTGTTCGAGCCAAAACACAATCCACAACGCATTTATGTGCGCCGGCCAAGGGTATACTAGCCCATTTGCTTACGGGCTCCAGGTAACGCCTACCCTGAAGAGCAAATTCTTTGCTTCAAGAATGCTTTGCTCTTGTGGAGAACGCGCGCGCGCGCGCGTGTTAGCTGACCGCAACCAGAGGAAATCATCCCTGCTCACCCTCAAACCCCAGGTTTATCCTCTGGCTTGTTTATCAATCACGGTAGCACGCGGTGATCGTATCAATCCGTCGATATGCTCGGCCAAGGATCCGCCCACTTTTCGTGTCCCGTGACGCTGGCCTGGATTCCGAGGCCTCCTTTGCCCCTGTTTGAGGCCAGACACTTCGGCGACCGCAAAAATTTCCGGGAGAGAGCGTTTGGACTTGTATCACTTTTGAGAGACTTGGTTAATTGCCAGCGAGGGCAGACAAAGTTCAATTTCAGCCGCCTAATCAAGTGGGTCGATTGGACACGCAAAATATCGACTAATTCCGCGGCCCCTCAAACTGGCAACCCAACAAAGAGCCCTCGAGAATGCTTACCTGTTTCCTCGCTCAGCATATCTGGTTGAGGTGGATAAGAAGTGGGCGTTTCCCGGAGCCCAAAACGAGCGCTGGTATTGATCGATTTGCGGTCTCCTGTCGCCCGTTTTGCGGCAAGAACAATGCCAGCTCAGCAGATCCTTCGAATCCTATGATAGGTTGGTTGGTTGGTCATTTTAACTGGTCAGTGAGCTCAACCTTGTATCCATCCAGCCACTGCCGACCTCTAAAACTCGTTGGCGACAGCACATTTTCTGTGTTGTCAAGATGCGCCAATCGGAAATTAAATTCATGATTTGTGAGAGACAGTGGCACTAATTAAAGGTTGAGGTCAAATCAAGAGAAATTTCTTCTCCTTGCGAGTTTTTCAACAATCATTTATTTCATTCAAATTATATCATTGGCTTCAGAGAGAAGGATATTGCAACTTCTCTGTCGCCAAACGAGCACAATAAATTACATCCTTCGCTGGGTGGGCGCAAAATCCTTTAGCTTGCAAACCTTTCAAGCGCGCAAGCCGAGAAAGAGAGGAGAGTGCGCCTGTTGGCCAGAGATGGCAGCCAGGCGAGTCCATTAGTTTTCGAGCCCAAATTGTAATATGCAAATGCTAAAAGTTTCCTCCGGAACAGAGATCAGCTTGAACGTGAAGATAATATCGTAATTAACTCCCGCTTTTTAGTTAGTTTAAGGAGTCAGCTCCTCCCATTGGCTGGGGTTTTGCTCTTGCTCTTGTACTCTTGTCTCAGGATAGACGAGCCGGATCATTTGATTAATAGCACTGGCGAAAAAGGCTCGAGTGTTTGGACTAAGGAAGAAGTTTGACATTAGTAGCAAATGTCCGAGTTGCGATGTTGCGGCCTATAGAGGAGAGAGAGCCTGCTTTGGAGGGAGCTTGCCTCAGCAAGCTCCCAACGGCAATTGCAATCCTCCTGTTGCCTCCACTTGCTTGCAGCAAAACAATTTGTAATCTACAACCATGGCGAGCGCTCTCCTGCGCTTCCAACGGCTGCAAGCCATTACTTCATGGGCAAGCTCGCTGTTTCCGTCCAAACTAGTTCCAACCAAGCAGCCAGTTGCTGCTATCGCTCGAATCATCAGCGCCTCCTCCATTCCTCTCGCGGGCTCCTATAATGGCCGGCTGCGGAGCTAAGCTTTGCTTTGCTGGCCACTCGCTCCACCTTTGAACTCGAATCCATATTTGGGTCCAACCTGTGTGCGATTGAGCTTGAGCCAGCGCCGCCGCTACACCTTCAATCCAGGGAGTCGCTCCATAAAGTTGTAGGCGTGCAGCATTCAATCGGCTGACAAGCTAGCTTGACTAGACTAGACCATACGCTCGGCGAGCCAAGTTAAACAACATTATTTTACCCTATCACACTCAACTAGCTGCGGCCGCGCCTTTGCTCAAGCGGAGGCGTTCACGGCGGCAGCAATTTTGTTATAGTGAAACGAGACACCCTGATGGGCGGCGGCCGCGGCGGCCGCTGCAGCCGCTGCAGCGGCAGCACTGGCCGAGTGGTAGGGGTTTTGAATGGAGGCCGCGCCGTTTTGGTGCTGGTGCGCGGGATGTGCGCTGGCCGCAGCAACGGCCGCCACCGAATGGTAGGCGGCCGCGTGGTGATGGTGACCGAAGGCGCTGTTTAAGGCCGCCGAGGAGGCCGAATGATGGTGACTGGGCGCCGCGTAGTGGCTGTGATGGTGCGGGGCAACCTGGTGCTGGTGGCCCGTCTGGTGCACGGCCGGATGGTGCTGGTGGTGGTGGTAGGGATGGTAGGGGTGGTGATGGTGCTGGTGGGCCACTCGCTGGGCGGCCATCACCTGGTTTGCGTAGTTGACCGCCGCCGCTGCATGGTGGTGGTGGTGGCTCGGGTGCACCGCCTGCTGCCCGGCGGCCGAGTACATCTGGTGCTGGTGGTGCGAGTGGTGCATGTGCTGCAGGGGGTCCATTGCATCGATGCCCGCGTAGAGGCTCGCGGCCGGATTGGCGGCCGCAACCGCAGCCATCGATTGGGCCACATTGTAGGGGCTGAGGTTTGCGCTTTGGGCCCCGTTTGGTGTTGTTGAGATCTCGGCCGTTGAGCTCGAGGAGGACGAAGAGGAGGAGGATGAGGAGGAGGAGGAGGATGACGATGAAGACGACGAGGATGAGGACGAGGAACCGATGCTGTTGTTGTGGTGTCGCTGCTGGTGCAAAGCGTGCGCCTGCAGCGGGTCCACTGCGCCTTTTGGTCCGGCCGGGTTGGCGCTGGAGCCTGTCAGCTGGTGGTAGCGCTGGCCAGCCTGCTGTCCCGAATAGGCGGCCACAGCCGAGATTGGCGACGAGGAGATCGTTGAAATGGAGGAGGGCGAGTTTGTTTGGGGCGAGAGTTTGCTCGCTGAGACGGCCAGTTTGCGCGCCAAGGGTGCCACGTTGGCCTGGATTGGCTGGTAGGTCGCATAGGCTGCCTGAGCCGGACTCTGGTAGGCCTCATGGAGAGTGTGCGCAAAGGTTTCTGCGCTCTGTCTGCTCGGCGACACCTCTGCAGGCTCGTGCTTTCCAATGGGCGCCCCGCTTCCGCCAAGCTCGCCGGGCGACTTTGATTGGTCGCAGGCGAGGGCGGCGCTGTCGAGTGTTGTTGCAAGTAGTGAGCTTGATTTTATAAGATCGCTTGTTTTGTCGTCGGCCGAATCGCTGCAGATTGAGGCGGGCGAGTCGGCTTGGTTCGCGTTGATTGGCGAGTTGGAGGAGTAGTTGCAGTGCATCTTCGAGTGTAGGGAGTAGAACTGGTAGAGCCAAGCGTTGGATCGCATAACCTTTGCCTCGCGTTCGCTCAAAACCTGGTTCGTGCAGACAATCACCGCTTGGCTCGTGCTATCGGTGGCCTCCTTCACCTGCATGACCGTGTGCACCCAGGTCGTCTTGCTCTGGTCGAGATTTGTTAACCTTATCAAGAGTATTGTGGAGCGCTCTTGGTCGCTGGCCGTGATTCGCTTGTGCTTCAGTTGTGCCTCCTGGAGGTGCTCGAAGTGGACCAGCTCGTACCAGGACATCCCGTGGAGCTGGTGTCGCGAGTAGCCGAGGTGGTGCTCGCCACTGTTTTGGTTTTGGTTTGCCGGCGGAGAGGGTTGGTCAGTGGTCTTGGGGTGTTGATTGGCTGATATAGAGGCGAGTCAAGTTCATTGAACTGGGCCCAGCGAGCTGAGTCACGCGCCCAGGTTGCGCCCGTCGGGCGGCCCACTCGTGCGGCCGCATAGCCGGCCACCCGATAGAGTTCGGCCAGAACCGGATGCGGCCGAGCGGATACACAATTAACAGCTCTCTGCGCGGCTCAAATGCGGCCACTAGTTTGGAACTCGTGACGCTCGATTTGTCTGGTGGCCGTTAGTCTGGGGCCGGTTGACACACACACACGGTGGCTGCTGCTATGGCGGCGGCGGCGGCGGCGCCAGTGGCTCCTCAAACTGGCCGCCGCTGAAACGGATGCTCGCAAACGAGTGACGGAAAACAAAGCTTCCCTATAGAGGAGATAAATTAATTGAACTTGGAAAGAGCTCACGATTCTTCCATCAACAAACTCGCTGTGCGTATGTGAGTGTGTGTGTGTGTGTGTGTGTGTGTGTGTGTTGTATGCGAGCTTTTGGCCGAGCATTAAATTGTGCGCATCAATTTTGGATAATTTCGCGCGCCAAAATTCAAGACCAGCAAATGGGACCCACTTGCAGGGGAGAGAGTAAAGGTGAAACAAATTGCTCCCCTCCAACTCGGCGCCGCATACAAGCACTGAGGCGGTGGCCGGCGCTCAGGTGGCCAACGGCTCAGCTGGCCGGCGAGCGAGCGAGCGGGGGGAACCCCATTTGGGCCTCGAGAGGTTTGCGTTTGCGCCCAAATTTCAAATGTATGCATGCATATGGAGCGCGGCCAGTTTGCAAGCCTTGGCGCATCTTGCAATAGGATCTGGCTCTCGGCCAGCGATTGCACGCGCGTCACGACTTTGCGAGCGAAGCGCCATGATTCATGTTAACTTTCATTCACCTTCACCTTGAACGCCCGCTGCCGGCCACTGAAACATTGGTCGCCGATTGGAAACATTGGCCGGCGCCGAGTGTATCGTCTTCATCGCGCAATCAGCGGCGTTGCAGACAAACCGGATCGATGGCCGCCAGCTTGGGCCGGCGAACAGGATCTTGCGCGCGCCAGTTACCGATAGCAAATTAGATTGTGTCACGACCGAGCTGCCGCAGCGGATTGAGCCGCAGCCCATTAGAGAGGGAGAGGGAGGGAAGCCGGCCGGGCGGGCTGGGCGCCGCGGCGGCCAGCGTCTAGCCAGCCGGCCGGCCGCCCAGTCCGGCCGGCGGAAGGAAAACAATCGGCGCTGGTAGCGCGACCAACGCAGAGAGCGACACTGAGCGCCGCTCGCAGGTAGATAATCCAGGTCACGATCTTCCGCCCCTGCTCCTGCTGCTGCTGCTCCAGTCGCAGCCAAGTTCGGCGCTAACTTCGAAAGTAAATCACCTGGAATCAGGCGAGCTGGCCGGCGCAATTGTTTGCGCGCAAGCCCACAGCGCGGCCAGCTAGGGCCAATATAGATAAATTGAATCGAGGTTAGCGACTCCTTGGAGATTGCAATTAGCCCCACTCCTGTTGGCCGGCGTTAAATTCAATGAATGGGCATGGAATCGAGGCGGGCGGCGAGCTGGCGAGGCTGGCCGAGCGGGCCAGCTGCTTCGCTCTGGGCCGAGCCGAGCCGAGCATATTGTGCGCCGGCCTCGAGTTTAGCGCACACAAGTTGACAGAGGGCTCGCTGGCCGGCCGGCCTGCGCTCGCGAGCGGCCCATTGGGGGCGGCCGGCCGAGCTTAGTGGAGTTGAGTGGCCGGCGCCGGATGATTTCAAGCGGCTCGCAATCATCAAGCCGGCTGAGCTGGCCAATATGCTCGGCGCCGGCGCCTTGCTTTGCCTGTCAGCCGAGTGGGCCGCAATTGCAGTGGATTTCACAAAATATCGGCGCCGAGCTCCGCGCTGGCCGAGTCGGTTGGAGAGAGAAGGAGAAGTCGTGACTTTGGGCTGGCGGGCGGCGCTGCGCCGGCCAGCTCGTTGGAGACGGCGGGATAAATAGATGGATAGATAGATCAAAAGTCGCTGCCTCCCCAACAAACTGGTCGCAGCACCGCCGCCGCCACCGCCGCTCTGATTGCTGCTGCCGCCGGTGGACACACAGTCTGCTCGCTCGCCAGAGTCTCGCCGGCTTCAGCTCGAAAGCCGCTCGGCTCGCCTCGCTTCGGCTGGCAGAGTTGCAAGCTCAAACTCTTGCCCGACGGCCGAGCAATCGTTGGGCCGGCGCTGCGAGCAACAACAACAACAACAGGTTGTTGCCTTGGCCGTTTTGTAAGTTTCGGCCGGCTGCAAGCTGAAGCTGCCTCGCCAGCGAGCTAACTATAGGGGAGAGCCCATGGAGGGCCAATAATGTCGGCCCGCTGCCTTTGGCAGCCGAGCATCTCGAGTCGAGTGGAGTCAAGTCCACTTGGGTTGAGATTTTTATCAATGGAGTTGCGAAACAAGTTTCCATTCTGGGCTCGCCGGCCAGCAAATGTGTAATTCAGCCGAGGAGGCATCCGAAAGGCGCTCAACACAATGGACACTCGGGCCACTTTAAAGCCTTCGCGGCCAAATTTAGACGCACACTCTGCCGATCATCAATTTAAATGAAACAAAATGTTCCATTGTTGTTGTTGTTGGTTGGTTTGCTGGCTGGCTGGCTGCTGAGGCGGCCAGCCAGTTGCGGCGCTCGAGGCCGAGAGGCTGAAGCCAGAGTGCGCGCGGCCAATTGACCTGTCCCAGCCTTGATTCGCTGCCGTCGCCGCCGCCGGCTCGCGGGCCTACATATAGAGCTGGACGGCAGCGGTGGCGGCGGCGGCGGCGGCGGCGGCAACGGCGGCTTGACACGCTTGGCGCCGGCGTATAGCTTTCGGGTCGGATGAGGCGAGCGAGTGTTTGGCAAGACAATGGGCTCGGCTGGCATGACAAATCAGCGCCCGCGCTTCTGTGCCGCTCGCCGCTCAACTCTCAACACTCGACACTCGACTCCTCCTGAGGCTCAGCGGCCTGACGAGCGCTCCTCTCGTGTGTGGCGCCCGCTTTGCGCAAATACTTACATTGCGTCCACGTATAGAAACTTCATGTCCATCGAGTGGATTGAGGTGAACACGTTTGTGCTCCCTTGAACGACGCACTCGCGGGTCTCTGGCATCGCAATTGGCGTGCAGGTTGCCAGAAAGACGGGCTCGTCGCGCGAGGAGAGCGGCAGGAAGCCAAAGTAGTGGCCCTCGATGAGGACGACCTTTTGGTCGCCGAAGCGCATTTGTCTGCGCGCGTTTCGCGACACGTTCATCCTGCACAGTGCGATGCGCGTCTCTGTTCCGGGCGCAAGGGGCTGCTGCTGCTGCTGCTGCAGCGAGCTGGCCGGCGCAGCTCCAACGGAGGCTCCCTTCGCGCTGGCGCCCTCCTCCTCGTTCGAGAGCAGCTCAGTTCGGATGGTCTTCTTGTCTTGGTCCTCGATGATGTCGTACACTTCGTCTCCGTGCGACAACAGGTCCTCCTGTTGAGCGTGATTGCGATCAATGGGAGAGAAGGGCGGAGGTTAGCTTGCTGGCTGGTGGCCGATTTGCGGATTGCGTGTCAGAGTGCAAACAAACGAGCGAGCTTGCAAAACAAACACACCAACTGGCCGGCCGACTTGAGGCTCTCGGTTGGCGGGGGCGCGGAAAGCAAACACCGCCGGCCTTGGCTTCGCGTCGGGGGGGGGGGCGCGCGCGTGACCCGCAAGATCCGGTTAGTCCGTCCCGTTTAGTCACCGATGCGGCCGCTCTCGTTGCGCAACCAACTTGGCTGGGCGCCGCGCCAGCTGCAAGCTCCTGGAAGTTTTGTCTTAACTTTTGGGCTACCTCCTCGCAAGCAGCTGCTTCTGGGCGCAAAACTCCTGGCGCGAACGCAGCCGGAGAGGCTCGAAATCAATAATTTGAACCTGATCGTTGCTCGAGTTGCGCCGAGGGAGCGCAAATGAATATTTACTCCAGGCTGAGCGCGCGCCAAACAGGCCGAATGGGCCAAGCGGCGCTTGTGTGCCAAGAAACAATCAGGCGCCGGCCAAACAGGATCCTGCCGCCCGGCCGCCAGTGTCAGCTCGAATCAGGCGCGAGCTCTCCATTTGGCCTCCATGGCGCACCTGTCCGCCGGGGAGGCCCGAGGCGGCGCAACTTGTCTGCTGGCCCGTCGATTGGCTGCGGTTTGCGGCTTGCGGCTTGCTGGCGCCATTGTGCAATTCGCGGGCGGCGAGTCTGCGCGGGCAACAGGCAGCCGCCACGCCCAGCGGCCGCTTGACAACTGCTCGTGTGGGCCGAGCGGCGGGCGCGCAAGCTGCACTGAACTCGACCTGGCCCAGCCGAGCCCAACCGAACCGAACCGAACCGAACCGGACTGGACCAAACCGAACCGAACCGAGCCAAACCGGACGAGTGACAATTATTCGGCACCGCCGTCTGCGCTGCCCGCGCAGTCGCCGCCGCCACCCGGATATCATAATGATACGCTGGCTTGGGCTCGCGCGCTGACTCTCGGCCAGCGGACAACATTGGCGCGCGTAATTACAGACTGGCCGATGGAGTTATCGGGCACATTCAAGCGGCGACGAGAACAAACAGGCTGCGAGCGGGCGGGCGAGTGGCCGCCTTGAAAGAGGTATGCGCAATCGGCGGAGGCGGAGCTCGAGCTTGGCCGCCCTTAGAGCCGCCAGTGCGCCCGAGTCCGGGCCACTCGATGCCCCCTGCCTTGGGTGTCATCGCAAGCGCATCCAAGGTTTGCGGCCGCGGCGCCAACAGACGATCGCGTCGGGGGCAGCGGGCGAGCGTGTAAGCGGCCAATTGTTATGCAACAGTTGCTCGAGTTGCCGAAGCGTCATTAGGCCATTATTTGTGCCCGCAGCTGGCCCGCGGACCTTACCTGCGCGCCGCCGGCTCGCCTCTCGCTGGCGGCGCTTCCCTCGCTCGTTGCTCGCTCGCACTTGCCTTCGTTGGCTTGCACTTGCCGCCGCCGCCGCTGCCGCCGCAAGCCAAGGTAATGGAGCCCATCACTCCACTCTGGCCAGCCGAGCCGGCGAGCGTGTGAACGCAGATGCGAGCGCCGATTGCGGCCGACTCTCCTCCCCTCGCTTGGGGCGCCGCTTGCTCGGCCCACTTCCTCCGCAGCCCGCTCATTGTTGGCCCTCTTGTTACATAATGCGCGCCAACGAGCGCTGTCGGCGAGCACGAAAGGAGAGTCCCGCTTGCGTGCGCTCTGATTGCGCCGCCGCCGCCGCCTCAGCCTCAACCAAGTTGACTGCAACCCGCCGCCGCGGCCGCACCCCTCGCGCCGACCCAAATGAGGGGCGTGTCCGAGCCACGAGCGCCGCTACTGTGCTCCCTGCTCGCCTTCCCCAAGCCGACTGGGCCCTCAGCCAAGTCGCGCACGTACACACCTCTTTTGCTCGCTCGGATTGAGCTGTCCCTCGGCCGTCTTCGGCGCGGCAAGCTGCTTGGCGCTGATTGCGCGCGCAAATTGCCCGATAGGGAGTGCTGGGCGAGCTCGCGCCGCACACTGCGCGTCGCCGCCTCTGGCCAGCGGGCGCAGTTTGCTCGCTTGCTCGGGGGCCGCCAGTCATATTCGGCCGGCCGGCGCCAAACAAATTTGACGCCAAACGGGCGAGCGCCAACACAATGGCCGCCGCCGCCGCCGCCACCGCCCGAGCCAATTCGAGTGGCCGAGAATCATTAGCAGTCGTTTGCTCGGCGTCGACAGCGGAGAGGCGAGCGCTGGGTTGAGGAGGAGGCAGCGGCGGCAGGTTAAGTGGGGCCGGCGCGAAACTGGTTCACATGTAGCGGCCGGCGCTCGAAGGGATGCGATTGTTGCTCGTTCGCGGGCCCACTCTTAACGAGCACGCGCTTTGCCGGCGCAGCGAGCCGGCCAGGTTCGCGCTGAAGCCGCTAATGATAGATAGCTGGTAGCCGGCGAGATGAGCCCTTGTTTGTGGCTGCGGCGGCGGCGGCCAGCAAAACGGAGCGAGGGCGCCCAGCTCAGGCCGGACAGGCCCAAAGCAGGTAGGGCGCCGGCCGAGCGCTGGAAAGAAAAATGGATCCACTTTATTCAAATCAAGCAGGGAGAGGGGACGCTGATTTGAGGCAGCGCCGGCTCGAAGTGGCCAGCGCACAAAGGTGAGCGCGCTCAAGCTGGAGCCAGAGCTCAAACTCCAGCGGCTAGAAACAATGGCTGGCCGCAAAAGTCATGGAGAAGTCGGTTAGAGTGGCCGGCGTAGATTACAATGGCGAGCACAAGTTGTGTTTCAGTGTGGCTCGTTGTTGATGTTGTTGTTGTTGTCGTCGGCAGTTTTTGCTGCCGCTGGCGCTTCCACTGCCATCACTTCTGTGTTTGCCGATTTGGCCCTTGGAAATCATCTTTTGCTCGGTTTTGTTGTTTCGTTGCCACTTTTGACGGGGGCCCCATTTGCGCGGCCCACCGGCTGGCGAGGCCCAATCGGCGAGCATCCGCTTGATTGGCCGGCGGGCGGAAGAGCCGCGCCGGCTTGGGTCGATGACCGGCGCGCGCTGGCGAGGCTCGCCGGCTTCGATCGCAATTAGCGCCGCCCTCTGCGCTGCTTGCTCCTCGCGCGAGCTGCGCAATTGGGTGCGCGCGCACAGTTGTCGCTGCTCGCTCGCAATCAATGACACAACACGCGGCACTCTATAATTTGCCCTAAGCGCCCCGAGCGACCGAACGATCGAAGCTCGATCGTGGCCGCAGCCGGATCCAGGGAGCCGCCGAAGCCCGCGGGCCCCTTCGAAACGGGCGGCCGGCGGGACAATGGCGCCGAGTCGAGCCCGCGCGAGCTCCCGCTGAGCAGCTCGTCTCTTATTCAATTACACTCCTTGAACCGGTTCGCCTGGCCGCCGCCGCCGCCGCCGCCATCAAAACTTGGAGGCGGCGCCGCTCGCAGTGGGCAGGTAGGGCGGCCGCCTGCAATATGTTTGCTTGCGCGCTTCAAAGCTGGCCAGCGCCGTTAATTGTAGCCTTGCGCGATGAGCAGCGCGAACAAGGACAACAATTAGCCCAATCAGATCAATATCGGCCGACGAGCGCTGGCCAGTGGCGATAGGTGATTTGATTTCCCAGATGTGTAATTGAGTTGGTGGCCGCGAGATCATCATTGATTGCTCGAGCTCAACCTGGCCGAACTTGGCTCAGCCCAGCTCGGCTCGGCTCGACTCGGCTCAGCTCAGCGCAGCTCAGTTGAAACGAACTGGGCTGAACTAGACTCGACTCGGATGACCGGCCCATGATTGCGTTGCACAATGGAGGCCAATTGGCGGGGCTTGAATTAGAATCGGATCCACTTCGAAGCCAAGCGAAAATTAGAATTAGAATGAGACTGAGCGGGAAAGAGAGGCTCAGGTGAGAGAGAGAGAGGAGCCAGCTGACCTTTGGAGCGCGCAGATGCTACATTCGGCTAGAGTAAGCGTAACATCCTGCATCAATGGGACTGCCAATAGCATCTGCGCCGGCGACGAAGACTACAGCAGTGGCGGCAGCAGCAGCAGCGGCGGTGGCGGCGGCCCATTTGGCCAAATCCGGGTTTCTCACACGGACAGGCGCGCTCACTTGTTGGCGCTGGCTGAATTGGCCGGCCAGCCTTGAGCAAACTGGCCCGCAACAAGCTGATTCGGAGGGCCAACAAGCTCGCGCTGAGCTTGGCGGCGGCGGCGGCCAGTAGCTGCAACAATTGCGCTCCATTGAAGCAGCCTGTAAGCTGAGAGATGGCCGCTCCATCTAATTGAATTCGAGTTGCGCTCTCAATCTCTCGCTCGAAGGCCGCCCAGTGACAAGCGGCCGCCAGTGAACAGGTGCTCGCGCTTCTGCCGCGCAGTCCGCAGCTGGCGAGAGGAGCCGCCCTCTCTGGGCTAAAAGGTGTCGAGTGTCTCTCTAGGCTGCGACGGCGCCAACTGAACGCAGTGAAGGCAATTGTTTCTCGCTCGCTCGCTCGCTCTCTGGCCAAGTCGGCTGCTTTAATTAGACGCGTAGGCAGCGCGACGAGCGAAATCCTAGACGGCAGCGCGAGCTTGGCCAGGTTCAAAACACCTGTCTTAGTGGGCGCAACGAGCGGCGGCGCAAACAAATTGGGCGCGAAACTGGCGAGTGAATGTGCACTCTGGCCGAGTGCCTATGAAAAGTGCCACTAAATTAGAGTCTAAACTGGCCGATTGTTAGCAGGCAGCCAGGTGAGCCGCTCTCTCTCTCTCTCTCTCTCGCTCTCCAGGCTCAAAACAGAACAGGCGCGAAAATGAAACAAACAACTTGGATTGAGTTGCTCCTCTCGCAGCGAACAGCTCGCCCCTCCGCCAGCTGCACCTGCTCTCGCCCTTTCCATCATTGCCTCTCGTGAATTTGAGAGCGAGGCCTCTCTGGCTGGCGCCTTTGCTGTCCTCCTGGCTTGCAAGTGGTTGCGTTGGCGCAATCGCGCGCTCGCAACGCTTGTTTGCTCAGCCGAGAGCCATCAAGAGTTGCCTGTCGAGCAATCAATTAACGAGCGCTGCCAGGTTGGCGCACTTGAGGCGGCGGCGGCAACGAGGCTCAGCCAACACCCTCGGCGGATCATGAAAGCGATGGGCCGAACGAGGTGCCAACTGGCAACGTCCGGCATCGCAGCTGATTGCATGCGAGCCAGGCCTATAGGCAGGCGGCGCTCGCGAGCAGAGCAAGCGCGCAACAATGAGATAGCCAGCCAGTGGGATCAAAGTCGTGCGCTTCATCTTTGTGCGCGTCAAACTTCAATCCAGAGCTGGATAAATCAATCAATCAGCGGATGTGCCCGATTGGCGTTTTGTTCTGCTTGACGCCAGTTAGTCAGTTAGTTAGTTAGTTAGCGCGCGCGCGTGCGCTAGCCGTGTCTGCTGTGCGAGGCGCGCATGAGCAAAGGGCGGCGACAATTTAATGCGACAAAGCGCAGCCTTCGTCGCGCAACACTTAGTTCGAGACGAAAGCATCAAGTGAGCGCAGATTTGGAGACGCTGTAGGCGGAAAGGGAGAGGGCGCTGTTAAGGGCCAACAATTAACTTACCATCGAGTGGCCCAAGTATTCAGCCGCGTTATCCGAAATGTAGAGCAGCTTTCCCTTCTGCGTCAGCATCATCAGAAAGCCGTTGAGGGCCTGCGGTTAGATTTGGCGCATTGATTGGTTTTGCGTTTGGTTGAATTGGGTTGGATTGGATTGGAATCGTGTTAATTGAATTCAACTGTAGTGGTCAATTGTTTACCGGCTGGCGAGCGAGCACCTACCTTTGAGAAGCCGCTTGCTGGAATGGCCAGGCTTGGTTCGCGTGCGATTCCATAATTTCTGAAGGCTGTTTGTTGGTTGGTTGCGCGTTTGAATTGTTGTGTTTTAATCAGTGAAAGAGTGAGTGTATGTGAGTTAATCGCTTGTTTTAAAATCTCTCAGATATTAATATGACTTATTCACGAATTTTTGCACAAGCTCGCAAGGCAGGTGAGATAAAATCATCACCCTTCCTCGGCTGGCAAATCAAGCCTTAGCTGAGACTGGAGCACAGAGTTGGGCGCAACGCTCGTGCTCGCCAGAGAAAGCGCCCAGATTGCGCCGGCCAGATTAGCCCGCAATTGGGCCGAGCGGCTATTGTGGGCGCCCTTTGTTTGATCTCGCATCGGCCGGGCTTGGCCGCGTTTGTTTATCTAGGCCACGAAATCGACCTGCCTCGGGCGGCCAAAGGAATGAGAGCGGGCGAAGAGTGGAGGCGAGTCGGTGAGTTACCTGTTGCTTTCGCTTTCGGCCGGCGCCAAAAGTCGCTCGCAAAGCTGGCCGCAAGCTGCGAGCATCAATGATAAAATTTGCATCCACCACCACAAGTGGCCGCGCCCCAGCAGCGGGCCTGACGTCCAGCTCTACCTGTCAATCAATTTAAACCCTCCGAGCGACAGGCGGGCGGCAGTGCGCCAGAGCTAAGAGGTATCACTGCTCTTTTCAAATGCCACGCGACATTGACGTCCAAGTTCGGGCCAACTTTTGGCGCCGTCGCAGCTTAAGCGGCCGAAACTCTAACTGCGCCCGGCTAACCAGCCCTCCCTACCTGCCAGTCTCTCTCTCTCCCTCTGTTTCTCTTTCTCTTTACTTCTCGCCCGAACCCTCCGCAGACTCGGCAACTTGAAGCGGCCGGGCCAGCCTCTAAATGATAATTTATTCCGCCTAAGTGGCGCCAGTCTGGCCGCTCGGAGCTTGGCCGTCGATCACGCTGTGAGGCCAGAGCCGCCGCAAGATCGGCTGGCCATTGAAGGAGCTCCAATTATTGTTCCTCCCTTGCAACTCCGAGCCAAACTGACCCAGCCGCCGGCCAGGTAGCCCTGCTAGCGTCCGGTCGCTTTTATAGGCTGGACAAAGGCTGCTCGCTCGCTTGAGGGCCAGCGCTCCAATCGGCTCAACAGTCTATAGCGCGCGAGTGACACACGATACTGGCGCTCCGATTGCGGCCGGCTCTCGTGAGAGCAAACAATTCATCAGCGCTAGCAAGATGCGCTCGCATTGTATGACCAAAGTCGGGTCAGCCGCTGGCCAAGTGTTTGCTTTGGCGCCATTTGGCCGGAAGCGGCCGCTTTGTCCGCTTGCAGGTCGAGTGGCCGGCGCAATTGAAACATCGCTCGCTCTCAATTCAGGGAGGAGACAATGCAACCTTACAGCCCATTCAGGTTCAGCCGGCTTAAGTTGCGATCGCGGTTGCAGGCGCAGGTTTTGCTATGGCCGCAGGCCAACAACAGGAGCCGGCGCGGTCTAGATTCCTGGCGCTCATTGTTGCGCATCGGCGACGACACAATTCACAGTTTGTATAAGTTCATTCGCGCGGCTGCTCGGACGGCGCCGGTTTGGCCGACAAGTGCGGCCACTTTGCAGCTGGAGCGGCCGTGGCTGCGGCTGTGTCTGCGGCTGCGGCAGCCGATGAGCTGGCCCATTTTCGCGCGCAATTACCGGCCCAAATCGAGTTGGCGCAACAACAACAACAGCCAATTCCGAGCCCGAAGTCTACCTAGCCGGAATGTTCGCCCCGCCGAATCCATAAGCTCAGGAATAAATCGGAAACGATCGAAGCCGCGCTGGCCGGAATGTTGCAAGTTTGAGCTTGGCCTCCGCCGCCAGCTAACTAGACTTAATTGGCTTTGAGAGGAAGAGGCGGCGGCGGCGTCTGTTGCGCAACAAGCGCGCGGGCAGCGTGGGAACTGGTCGCGCCCGTATCCTCGGCCAAGCTCGCTCGGCCAGCTCATTAACATAACATCTCATATCTCGCCCACCTGAGCCGCCGCCGCCGCCGCCGCCGCCGCCGGCCAATATTGCACCCATCGGCGAAGCTCATCGTCGGCCAGCCAAAGACTGTGCAGCGCGCTCACTAAACACTTACCATTACAAAAGTAGTTTGATTTTCGCACATAAACCAACACGAGCGCCATCAGCTGGAGCTGCGACAGACGCTGCCTGGTTGAGGCCGGCAAAGGTAGCAGCTCGCGCAGTTGCGCTATCTCCGTGTTGATCAAGTCGCGCCGAAGCTTTGAGGCTCCCTTGGTTGATTTGGTGGCTTCAATTGTATACAAGGCGGCCGCTGTTGTCGCACTAGAGTTTGTACTTGCGGAAACTGTTCTCTGCTGCTGACTTGTGTGGTTTGTTGCCATTGTTGCCATTGTGGCCCCAACAACCGCGTGCTGCTGCTGGAGCTGGTGGTGCTGCTGGTGGTAAACCTGCACCTGTTGCTCGTGGTGCTGGTGGTGCGAGTGTTGCTGTTGCTGCTGCTGGATTTGAAGCTGGCTGGCGCCGGTCGCATACGATTGCTGCTGCTGCTGCTGCTGCTGGTATGTCTGCACTCCCGCTGAACCCGCAAGGCCAACGCTATGGCCCATGGGGTAAGTGGCGTAGTAATGCTGCTGCTGCTGGTGCTGATTTGTTGCCGTCATGGTGGCCATTTCGCTCTCTACCTATCTTGGCTCTCTTCACCTTTTGGCCGCAAAGAGGACTGGCTCGCACTGTGCCCGCTCTGTATGGTTCCGCCGGATGACGTTGCTCGAATGAGAGCCGATTTGCTCGGCTGGCCGCCAGTTTTAGATTCGCAAAGTTTCAATTGTGTGCCCCTGCTCGGCTCACTGTTGATTGCCAACTGCAACCCGCCGCCTCTACCTTATTTAGCCCCCAGAGATCTATAGCCAGTGGGCATGCGCAAACTCCGCCGACTCGCTCACAAATCTCGCCAAGTGCGCCATCCAACGGCTTTAGGTTGCACCAAAGATGTACACTTTTTAAGTCGGGCAAATCGTCCAAAAGTATTTAGATTCGCTACATTTGTTACAGAAACAAACTCTAAGCTAATCTTTGGGGAGGCGAAGGGATGCCAGAATTACGTCCTTACAGCAAGATGCCGAGCTCAACAGGGCAGCAAGTGCGGCCTGATCCAGAGTGAAACTCGGCTGCTCCGCTTGGCAGAGCTTCCGTTGATATGTCGCGAGCTCTGTTCAAAGGTTTAGTGGTCGACGTTATCGTGGCCATTTGAGCTTTAAGATAGGCTGAGCTTTTGTTTGGAACTTCGAAGATCCATCCCAGCGCCCTGGTAAGCTCGTCGCAATCTGGGCGAGAGAGTTTCGCATTGAGATCCAAACACAGAGACACACAAAGCCATTGCCAGCGGTGCTCGCTTGTGTGTGCTCGTCATCTGTGCTCGTACATCGAAACAGAGACTAGCGAGCACCATGGCCGTGGAAGACCATTCTTGAAGACGTATCGATTCTACTAATCTTGAACTTTTAGTTGAGTCCGGGGTAGATCAAATAAAACAAATGTAACAGGTCGAAGATGGCAGCGATAACGGACTCTCGAGTGCGGCACAGTCTGTCTTGATATATTTATTTTTGGCTTTGAACCCGCGTTGAATGGTGGTCATAGAATCCATGCCTCGCGCGATACACCTCGAGCACCAGAATAAAAATGATCCCAATTTAAGAAGAACACGATTCCAACGTGAATCATCTTAACCCAATTGCTAATGGATAAACTAATCGCTACCATGTTATAGCCTGCAATTCAGTAGAATTTGCCCTCACGGCACCAAAGTGATAACCAGATCAAGATGGACAATTGGTCCCTGGTTGCAGGTGCATTTGTTATTGTTGCCATATTGTCGTCCTTCTGGCAGATAACTCAACACCTCAAGTACTTCAACAAACCCTACCTGCAAAAGTACATTGTTAGAATTCTATGGATGGTGCCGATCTATTCAACGAACGCCTGGATTGCTATGGTTTTACCAGCCGCAGGCGTCTACTTGGATGTTTGTCGCGAAGCCTATGAAGCTTTCGTTATTTACAGCTTTATGAAATATTTGCTTAATTATCTACACTACGATCTGAACCTACAACAAACAATTGACTTTAAACCAGGCGTTGGACATCTATTTCCATTCTGCTTCCTAGGAACAACAAGCGGAGGCAGATTGTTTATGCACAGATGCAAACACGGTATCCTTCAGTATGTCATAGTCCGTCCAATTACAACATTATTAGCAGTCTTCAGTCAACTATTCAATGTATATGGTGAAGGGGAGTATGATCTTGGGAAGACAAACGTCTACTTGCTGCTCATAAACAATATCTCCCAGATAACCGCCATGTATTGCCTTGTGATATTCTATACTGGATACAAGACAGAGCTTTCAGGAATAAAACCGTTGCCCAAGTTCCTGTGCATCAAGTTGGTGGTATTTTTCTCCTTCTTTCAGTCAGTACTCATATCATTCATCATAGACTTCGCCATGCCTAACGAAAGCACTGCAGGAAGGTTGGCAAGGGGTCGAAGGATTCAAGACTTCCTTGTTTGCGTTGAAATGTTGTTCGCCTCAATTGGTCACCATTACGCATATTCATACACTCCTTTCACTGAGTCACCCCTACAAGATGCCAATGAAACGTGGTGTTTCGCGTTCTTAAAGACCCTCGACTTCAGCGACGAGCGCAATGACGTCTCGGATCATTTATACCAAGCGATATTGAAGATTAGAAGAGGTTTCAGGTCTAAAAGAAACTTGCCCTCAGTCGTCATGTTAGATAGCCAGGATGATGCCTACGAATACACCCCCTTGAACATCCTCAACAATACGAGGCCTGGGTCCACAAAGAACTCATACTCAACGCTTCCCAGTGTGATCTAGAACTAGCCCTTTTGATAAATTAGGAACTAATAATGTTGAAGTGTTTTTAAGTTAGAGTCGAATAATTTTCGCCTATCCCCAGATGGGAATAATCTCAAGTTTTGGCTATATACCAATGGGCGTAGAGAGTGAAAATGTCTGATGGCAGATACGTGCCAAATTTTATAAATCCGCGAGAGCGTCATCGATCTCTTTGAAGATGGGTTTTAGAGCTTCGTTGAGGAGCTGTTTCTCGTCGTTAAAATTGTTCTCGATTACGTAAGTCCAATCCTCGTAATCATCTAACCCGCACTCTGTATCTTCGTCATCAATACCATTTACAAACTTCCACCCGCGACTCACTCTTGCCTCCTTGTTTGCTTCGATTCTCAATTTTACAACTCTCGTATTTTGAAAGGCCGGATCTTTTTCGAAGTATTCGAGGTCACAGGGTCTCCTTGCGTCATTTAGAATCCAGATCAACTTGTCTTTCGCTTTTTGTTCTTTGATTGCCTGCTTTAAAAAGCAGTTCCAACCCTCTTTCTCACGATACTCCTCAGACCATCTCACCATTGCTAGACGGAAGTTTTCCTTGTATTCTGTTGAATCTAGCAGTCGAGTAAAGTCAAGCTTGTTATTGCGCGCAAATTCCTTCTTAATTGGTCCGGCAATTCGAAGGATTGCAAGATGTTGCATCCTCTTATAGCCCAAGTAATTTGTTAGTAGTGTCGAAATATGATCTTTTCCAGATTTTCTTTTGCCACTCAATATTATGACAAGCCTGAGACGTGTTGGAATGAAGTCTGGATCCTCCGGATCATGAGCCGTCTTTGAAGGATTCTCCATCTCGTCCCCTGATTCTTCGTCAATATATTCTCTCCTATTGTGCCAACTGGAAACGGTTTGGGCAGCATCTCGGCTGGTCCCGTTCACAAATTGGTTTATCATACAAACGAATTGATACATTTGTTCCCCTCTTCTAGTCCTCGCTGACATCAAATTCTTCTTTCAAGGCGAGTCATCTCTAAACGATCGAGTATAGCGATCATGAGTGCCATCAAATAGTGCGGGATCAATGTTTGTAGAGCTGACATCTACAAAAATTTGAACTTTCGTATTAATAGTGCTCGGAAACTAAGTAAAATAAATCGAAATCCCCACTATTAATGGGATGGAATGCACGCAATTTCAGATATACTTTTAGCTTAGGGATTCATGTGTAGCGAACGCCAAGATGTATGACCGGACCATGGAGTGATAATTTTGGTGGTTCTCAGGTCAGAGCATATTTGATTCGCCGGAAGAGCTAGAATTTTTCGGGCAAGGTTTTAAAGACGTGCGGGACTTTGAATACGAACAATTTAAAATTAATACTCTTTTTATTGCCATAACGTCAATCTATATCTATGTCTTTCATCAATGACTCTGTTATGTCGGAAGCCATGATTGCTGAAAGCACTTTGTAGTTGATTTTACTGGATATTCTCTTTTCTTGTAACATTGTTTCAACTGCCTCATTAGCGCTTGTCGCGACGCAAGGAGCCCTCTTTCTTCTCTGTTGCTTTCGTTTAGCAACCTTGGGTGTCTCCTCTTCGGCTGCCTTGCCCTTTTCCAATTCTTTCAAGTATTCAGTGTTAACTTTATTCCACAAGTCCTCCCTTGATTTTTGCTCTGTTTCGTTCAAAATGTACGCATCGATCTCTTGATCATCTATACCCGATAGATCCAGCTCACCATCTTCATCAGGAGCGGATGATTGGGTTGTAGACTCGGGAATCGCTATCTCAGTGCTTGTCGATCTCACTAAACCTAAGTTTTTTGCTGTTGGCCGGAATTCTTTCAATCTCTCGAGAACGGTCTCAGTTTCATCATCGTCGTCAAGAACCTTCGATAGTACATCCGCTGTTTCATGCTCAACCACCCTCTCTACCGCATTCTCTTCCGTAACCAACTCCTCGCTAGATAGCAAGGAGTTGAAACGTTTCTGCCTCATGGATCTGGATTCCTCGAGTTTCTCATCTATCATTTTCTGAAATTTTGAAATCTCCTCCTCGAATTCGTTCGATTTTTCGCCTGATTCCAGTTGTGGAATCATTAACTTTTGTCGCTTTCTAGCCTCCTTGAAACAAGGTGGATCGTCTTCTCCCTCCAGATCAACTGTCATAAATTCGTCCAAAGTAAGGCGTCCGGTCTGTGTATCGCCTAGCTCAGCTAGACGCTTTCTGATTGTGGTCTCACAGACTTGCACTATTTTGATTATATCCCTAATATTGCAGTGGATACCGTTAAGGCGACATGCAACTAACAGGGCAGCACCACATAGACCGGATGGTCTCCTTCCCGTGTGTATCCAATCGCGTTTCATACGTTGTACCAGACGTAAAGCTGTCAATTCGATGTCCCTTATTTTGCTTGAATCTGTGCCTATCAACTTATGCAATCTAAGTGAGAACCTTACAATATAAATACATGGGTCGATGGGTGGAATGTTTATGCATAGCGAATTCGATAGCTTGAGATATGTCTTTCCAAGTTCGAATATATTAACTTGTGTAACATCGCTCAAATCTAACAGCATGTGAGACGTTCCCTCGATCCTACAAGTCATATACAAGCAAGCAGCGTAAACATTGTTTTGACGACGTCCGTAGGTCAGACGTCGTGATAGAGCCATCTTGTAAAAGTTGAAGGCGGTTGTTACACAATGATTATTTAGTCTGAGTTGTTGTCCAATGCTTTTTATGCGCCGCTTAGCATTTTCCAGGGTAATCTCTCGGGACTCGCGGCTACTGACAGCTAGATTATTTCCAAGAGTACCTGCAGCCAAGCTTTTGTAGTTGGCATCGCTGCTGACCATCCTACCGATGAGATTTGCTGCCCCATGACTACCCTCCTCAAATTGCAATTCGCTAACTATAAGATTCTCCTCTATGACAGATCCACATTTGGTACAGAAAGTGTCTCCACGTGTTGGATCAGATTCTAGTTCGGTTGATCCACACTGGTTACAGGTAGCGCCGAACATAGTCAGCTGATCCTCGGTTGAAATTTGTTCAACTACTGAAAGGGACAGGCCTTTTGGGATGGATAGAAAATTAAACTAACGACTGGAATGTGAGTAAACAGCAAGCAGACCTATGAGAATGTATAAATATGCCTAGGTAATGCATTATTTGAGAAGATAGTATTAGTCGGCTTTTAATATTTTCATGCCTCGTGAACCCCAACATCGTGGATTTTGTCCACACTGCCACACAGAGTAAATAAAATAGCAATGTATCTGTTCTTGGCTTCTCGGACTGGGTTCGATTCTCGGTTACGTTCTTTTTTCTTCTCTCAATCAGCCTTCAACCCGGTCCGGTTTGCTTGGGAAGCCATCAGTATGCGATCTCTCAATCCACTCTAGTCTATCATTGTTGGGGTTGCCGTATTGACTGGCAATGTTGGTCCCTAGGTTATTCGACGATCTAGCCCGTGATCTAGCGAGAAGACGAATGAGCAATGTCTGTCTACTACTCATATTTACACTCTTATTGATACCCTATGTTACAGCTATTTGGGATCCGTACGAGATCTTAGGAGTTGGCCGCAATGCGAATCATGACCAGATCAAGAGAGCCTACCGTAATTTAGCAAGAAAGCTCCACCCAGACAAAAGCAACCTCAGTGAAGACGAATCTGGCCGTAGGTTCATTGAATTGAATAAAGCGTTTAGCATCCTGAAGGATCCAGCTCGAAGGAATCGATATGACCAGGAGGGCGAGATTGAAGAAGGTCGTCACTCTCCAGGTCGTCAAGCTCGACGGGGCAGTTACAACCATAATGGATACAAAAGTTTCACCTTCTTCTCATCAGCCTCATCGAATGGACAGCTTCGCCGTAGGTCAATCACCATCAAACAATACAATAGCGAATATCTAAAAGAAAGTAACTCCCGGCCATTCATGATATTCTTCTACACCGACTTTTGTCCCTCTTGCAGTTTAATCGAATCGGCTTGGATTAAAATCACTGACGAACTTGCAAAATACAACATTGGCTCTTTCACCATTGATGCGCATCGAGAATCGCCACTATCCAGGGATCTAGGGGTCGATACAATACCCCATATAGCTTGCCTTATGAACGGTGTAGTTATGCCATATTATCAGAGTGAATTATCGTTGAGTAGTATCGTGAGATTTATCAGGAGTTTGCTACCAGATAATCTCATAACAAAGTTGGAAAGTGAGAGTGACCAAGACCGGTTCATAGCACTAAGTCCAGAGAAGAACAGACTGACTGCGATTATCATACAAAACGAGGTGGATGTAAAGCTAAGACATCTCATATTAGCCTTTGAAATGCGCAACCATTATCGTTTTGGTCTCATCTCAACTAAGACATCCAGCTATAAATTGTTCGCAGAAAATCACAATCTATCGATTAATGTGAACTCTCGCCAGCCTCACTTGTTAGTTTTCGACGAAGACATAAAAAGACCGTTGATCAAGATCAATCTAGGAGAAGATGTCACAGAATTCGCTCAGCTAAGAAAAGTCCTCTTGAAATGGCCTCACCTCCAACTGCCGAGACTTAACTCTCAACAAAAGTTCGATGAACTATGTTTGTACAAGATACCTAGAGAAGCGGATAGGACAAGTACACGACTTTGTATAATATTATTCGCAACCAACACTCCCTCATCATCCTTAGTGCGCGTTAAGATGATGGAATTCATAAAGTTGAATGGCTTCTATCGTGACGATTCGGTAGTTTTTGCCTACTTGGATCCGACGAGGCAGAAGGAATTTGTCTCATCATTGTTGTTAGAAACGAATGGTACATATCCCTTCAGGATAGATGATCCAATCGACTCTGCTGTGCTCACTGTTGTAAGGCATCAGGTAGATGGTCGAAAAGCGCTCTATTCATGGATCGAGTCCCGTTGGGACCCGATGAAGGTTGATGCTATTGATCGGGCCAAGAACGAGTTGTACCAAAAAATTAAGCAATTTAAAAGCAATGTACTCACTATGCATAACAAAGTTGCTCTACGTCCGCTAACAGATGAGGAGGGGCCAGGTTTATTAGATAGAGTCTTCCGTCGACTAATAGAGAATATCCAACGCACCATCAACTATATCACTTCAAGAGAATCGTTTGCAACAGTAGTCATCTTGCTAATGTGTGCGTTAGTTGCGAGTCTCTTCCTATACCAGACACCTGAAAGGTATCCGGCCCAGTCCGAAACAGACAGGGCACAGAGTAAGACGGGGTTTGACCGCGTGTCCCCCGTTCCCCATCGCGAAGCAAGCGCCGAAGAGCTCAAGATACTGGAACTGAAAGCAGAAACGTATAATGGTATGTTGAGACTACTCAAACCGGGTCATAGATCGATTGTCCTCCTTTGTGATCTAGCAACGAAAGATAGGTTGCTTCCGAAATTCAAGAAAGCAGTTTGGCCATATCGTCGCAACAAAACCCTGTTGTTTGGCTACCTTTGCTTGGACAAGAATCTCGAATGGTACAAAGCGCTTTTACAAGAAGTACTCGATGTCGAGGAGTTGGTAATCAATAAGAAAAATTGCATCGGAACAGTATTATCATTGAATGGCTTCAAAAAGTATTTCAGAGTATATCATATCAAGCATCACGAGATAGATTATTATGACAATGAGACGGATAACAGCGGATCTTTTCTAGGTTTTGGTGACGAGGAAGTGAACATAGAGATTGGTAAACCTCAGATTAGCAATATTGATATGCCGCTCGACTCAGTCGAATTTCTCTTAGATAAGCTTCCAATTTGGTTAGATAAGATGTTCGACGGTCTAACCAAGCGTTATTTTGTAGACAAATGGCCAGAAGTCATAAATTGAATGCTGGCTCTAGATTGTATCTGTTCTTGGCTTCTCAGACCGAGTTCGGTTTGCGAGTCTTTAATTGAATGCAACAGACGATCTTTTGTAAGGCGATTTGAGACGTTCTTTTTCAAGCCTCTCGATCTCACGCAACAACGAAGCTTTCTCCTTCTCATACTCACTCAGGTAGTC
>Ga0268249_1000182_pt1 | contig 40684 bp, 22 predicted proteins | sample AgamicAtPe_FD_200257 | JGI IMG/M metagenome (GOLD analysis project Ga0268249, IMG submission 200257) | Agave microbial communities from Guanajuato, Mexico - At.P.e (v2) (version 3) | ecosystem: Host-associated > Plants > Phyllosphere > Phylloplane/Leaf | place: Guanajuato, Mexico | collected... | reverse complement strand
AAGCCGAGGCCGAAGCCGAAAAGGCGCCCGCCCGTCGCCCCTTTTATTGGCCGAGCAAACTTAGCCTCAACTTGTTGCCTCTCCTCCCCCCAACTCAAACTCAAACGCCGCCCGCCGCCGCCAGTCTACATCACACTGCCGCAGGAGCTCGGCGAGCGCTCGGCCTCCATAGTGTTCTACACGGACCCAGGTGAGTGACCCTCCCGCTCGCCTCGAGCCCGCAGCCGGCAACCCGACACCCGCGACCAGCGCCGCAAAGCTAACCAGCCTCGTACCAACCAAACTAAAAAGTGGGCGACCACCGCTGGCAGCTGAAGGTGACCCAAATCGAGTGCAACCACCACAGACAGCTCGACTGGAGGCGCAACTACGCAAAGTTGGCCAGCTCGCCCCTCTGGAACGCGCACCCGAACTCGCTCAAGCTGCCCGGCCAACTTCTTACGGGCAAGTACTCGACAACCTTCGCCTCTGGCTTCCAGACGATGAGTCAGACTGCCTCGGCGCTCGCCTACGAGCTGCTGCGGCCCCAGTTCACGCCAAACGCGCCCATGGGCTGCCTGCAGTACTTCACGCAGCCCTCGGCCATCATCGAGTCCTTCAACTTTGGCCAGTACCTCAACAACATGGACTACTCCATCTGCATAAAGCGCCAACCAGACACCTGCAGGCTCGTGTTCACCTCGAGCGACTACGACTGGTCGCTGAACGGGGTTGGCGTTTCGGCCGCAAGCTCTGGGGTTGGCGACCAGGACTGCGCGCGCGATTACCTGTTGATTCCGGGCGCAAGCAGGACGGGCGACGGCTTCACCTACGACCGCTACTGCGGCGGCCGGCTCAACTACGCGCGCGGCCAGAGCCTCAGCGCGCCGCTCGTAATCAAGAGCACGGGACCCATTGTGCTGCGCTTCCACTCGGACGCCCACTTTGAGGGCCTGAACAACGCCGGCTTCAGGCTCCAGTACGAGCAGTCTGCGCAGGACTGCGTGCAGCACGCGGCCGAGGAGGCCGGCTCGCTGGCCAGCCAACAGTTGCTGGCCGCAACGCTCTCGGACTCGCGGCCAGTCTCGCAACAGGAGCCGGCGCTGTACGCGAGCCAGCAGCTCGCGGCGCCCCTCGAGCAACAGGAGCTTGCCAGCGCGCCCTCGCTGCAGCCGCTCGCAAGCCAGCAGCAGCAGCAAACGCAACACTCGAACTCCATCCGCCGCTCGGACTCGCACCTCGAACTGCCGGCGCCCCAGGCGGAAGCGGAAGGCGCGAGGCCGGCGCCGCTGGCCGACCTGAGCAAGGCCTTCCAGCTGATCAGCGGGCGCGCGCCACTCGGCCAGTGGGCCGCCGCCGCCGCCGCCGCCGCCGCCAGACGCGCCCGCTCGCCCGCCGCCCAGACTCGCCCGCCGGCCGCCAATTGGACATGATGAGCCGGCAACATGTGAAAACAAATTGCCCCCCTCCGCTGGCGGCCGCCAAGCTCGAGCCCAAGCTCAAACTGAAGCTCGAACTCGAACTCAAGCTCCAGCCCTCCCCTCTCCACCTCGAGGCGGCGGCGGCGGCCTCCATTAGCTCGGCCGGCGCTGATTGGCGCCGGCCGCAGCGGCGACGAATGCGTGAGAATCCCACGCTCAATTTGGCCATCTTGCCAGCAGCGAGCGGCCGAGCTGCCCGCGAAGCCGCAAAGCGAGCGGCCGCCCAAGCGTCGCTCTGGCCAAACTGCCGGCTGCTCGCCGCCCGAGCTCAAGCCCGAGCGGCTGCGCCGGCCTCCAGCGGCCAAGCTGCAGCAGCAGCAGCAGCAGCAGCGGCAGCCGCCGACGGCAAAGTCGTGGCGCCAACGAGTGTGTGAGAATATCCGCTGCGCAAGAGCAGCCGGCCTGTCCAAAGTGGCGCTGTTCCCACGCCGAGCGTCGCGGGCCAGACGCACGGCCAAACAATCAAGCGGCTCACTTGTTGGGCGCAGGCCGCCGGCTCCAGTTCAGCGCGCCTCGCTTTGGCCGAGCCTGTTTGCCGCCGCCGCCGCCGCCGCCGCTGCTGCTGCTCCTGGCGCCGGCCCAAAGCGCAGTGAAGCCGGCGCAGAAGCCCCGGCGGATGGGCTGGAATTTGCGAGCCGATGCCGCTGCCTGTCTGTCTGCAAGCCAGCAACAGGCAGCGCTCAGGATCAAGCTCCAGCTCAGGCGGCGGCGGCGGCGGCAGGCCGCTTGGCCCACTGGCAGCGAGCCCACTGCGGCCGCCTCGCTCGCTGGCCACCGAAATGCAGCAGCGGCTGGGGCGCACGCCTCTGCGCAGCCGCACGGCGCCCCAGCCAAAGTGTGGGAACCTCTCCTCTTGGCGGCGGAATTGTCGACCATTTAGCCTCCTCCATTTCAAGTTCGCACTCGCGCAAGACTGCAACCAAAACAAAACAAAACAAACCAAAACCGAAACCAAAACAAAGCTAAGCAAAGCAAGGCAAGGAGCTCGCCTCCACACTCACGCTCACACCCACACCAACGGCGGCCTTACCAACAAAACCACCTTTGCCACCCACAAGCAACCTACCAACCTGACCCACTGCCCCAAGGAAGTCGCTCGCCACAAATCGCTTGCACAATGCGGATCGACATGAAGATGGAAAAGATGAGCCAAAAGGCGCTCGAAAGGAAGAGCAACAAGCCGATCATGGAGAAGAAGCGGAGGGCGAGAATTAATCATTGTTTGAATCAGCTTAAGGCGCTCATCTTAGAGACAGACAACGAGCGCTCGCGACACTCGAAGTTGGAGAAGGCGGACATTTTAGAGATGACAGTGAGGTACCTTCAAACTCTGCGCACCTACCACCTCCACCTACAGCAGCTCCACCACCTCCAGCAGCAGCAGCATCAAACCCATCTACACCACTTCCAGGCGTCGCCTCAGTTGCAACAGCAACAAGCCCAGCTCCAACTCCAGCTGCCACTGCAACTCCAAGCGCCGCAACAGTCGCCCCAGCAGCTACAAACGCAAATCTCGCCCGCCTGGCGACCCTGGTGATCAAGCAACCGGCATTTGCCCTTCAAAACTCGGCCCCACTCAGCCGAGCGGCGCCCAGCAATCCCTCGGCAGCCTTGATTGGGCTTGATTAGTGCAAGCAGCCCAAGCGAGCGCTCGCAAACTAAGCCTATCCCTTGTTGCAATTTAACACGCTATGATAACTCACAAGGACGTGTAAAAATGGTACAGACACTTATAAAACTACCAGCCCGACTATATCAATAAACCACTTTTATCAAATGTCTCTATATACATAACACAATTTCCTCTCCCCCGCACTAGTTCATTCACTCAGAGAGAAAGGGTGATCTAATATGAGCGAAATCTGATGTGTGCGAAAGTATCCATCTGCGTTCATAGAATGGCTGCCCAATGGCCGACTGCAGTTTATCTTCAGCTCGCTACATGGACAAACCTGGCCCATCCTCAAAACCAAAGCTCGCCTTCCATTTAAAACCACCTAATTTTGTGCACTAATACCGATCGGTAGTCCCAATTTCTAAAGCGTGCACACATGATATAGTTTTGCCATTATTAGTGATGAGAGCGATTATGAGTTCTGTTCGTTTGTTTTGCCTGTTTGTTTGTTCGTTGTTTCAATTTGTTCGAGAAAGACTAAAGTTTCAGCTCTCCGCTGAGTATCTTATCGTAAAGTTCCTTGGTAAGTCTATGACAATCATTATTTTTCAAGTCAACTAAGTAGATTGGGTCATTGAGCTTGTGTATATTGTAACCTTGTTGCTGTAGCTTAACCTTTGGTAATTTGAACGTTCCTGTCGCCTCAATTTCATCAACAATCCTAATGAAAACAGGAATTGCAAAGGGGGCCAGTTTGCTCTTCATTTGTTTGATCAATTCAGGGAAATCTATATCTCCTTGAGCAATGGCCAACATGCCAGCCTTTCCCTCGCAGCTAGGAACTTCAACACCATAAACAACACAATCCTGTTGCCTTATAAGCTCGCTTACTATTCCTTCAACCTCCATAGTTGAAACGTTCTCGCCCTTCCATCTGTAAGTATCACCTGTTCTGTCCTTGAAGTAAACATAACCATACTCGTCCATTTCTAAGAGATCACCGGAAGAGAAGGCCATATCGCCTTTCCAGAATACATCGCGCACAATCTTCTTCTTGGTGGCTTCTGTGTTAGCGTAGCCATCGAAAGAACGCGTTGGGTCGCCCTCTATGATCTTGCCCACAAACTCGCCCGTCTCACCAGGCCCACAGCGCAAACAAACACCCCTACTATCGCGCTGCGGAACACCAGTTACAGGATCACATTTTATCAAGGTAACTGGATAAACGATCGGCAATATCCTGGACACGAATCCGCAGGCACCAGGTGTGTTGTTGAAATTGACAATATTCGCGTTGCCCTCAGTTGAACCGTAAAATTCACCAATTTGCTTTACTTGGAACCTATCGACGAATTCGCGCCAAATTTGGGGCCTTAAACCATTACCAAACATGACTCGAACTTTGTGTTGCTTGTCAACCTCCTTAGGCGGCTGTGACAACAGATAGCGACACAGTTCACCAATATATTGTGCGCAGGTTGCGTTATACTTGATACAATCCGGCCAAAATTGCGAGGCACTAAATCGGCGCTTAATAACCATGGCACTGTTAAAAATGAGACATTGCGAGGTGCCCATAATACCACCTGCTAAATGATACAAAGGAATGGAAGTGTATATTATCTCCCCATCCAAACATAGTAAGTTTCTCAAGCCAGCTCCCACAAACATGTAGCGACTGTGCTTAATTATGGCCGCTTTTGGCAAGCCGGTTGTTCCCGAGGTGTAGATGTAGAAGAGGCGATCAATAAAGTTGCCGGAGTTTAAGGTGGCTGGGTCAGAGGCACTGGAGTCGGCCAGGATCGATTTAAGGGATTTTGATTGGGCTTTCTTGCAGAGATCTGAGTCGCCAAATTGGAAGAATTCTAAGTCTGGGGAACGTTCGCGAACTTTCTCGTATATATCGTCGACATGTTCGGCCAGTTCAGAGCCAAAAATCAGGGCCCGACAATTGACAACAGTAATAGAATGTATGAGTGTATCCATCCTTTGGTTGGTATTTATCAAAGCGGATACAATACCTGCTTTCGCCAAGCCAAGCCATATAGCAACGAACTCGGGTCTCGATTCCATAAAAAGAGCAACCTCCTGTCCTGGCTGAAAACCGTGCTCTAGGAAAGCGTTAGCAATGCGATTAGACAGCTCATCCATTTGTTTCATCGTCCACTTTTGGTCCTCATAAAAGAAAATAATCCTATCCGGATTTGCAAGGCAATTTTCTTTGAAAACCTGTGGCACGGTAGCGTTCCTCTTCCTTAGCTTGTACAGGAACCAATGGGTTTTGATAAGACGAACTAAACCTGTAAGATCACGAGGCAATGTTACGAGCACAACCTTGAGATACCGCCATCCACCTGTCACGACGTAGGCGGTGAAGGCCGCGATGGCGAGCTGTCCTACTAAATTAATCATTTGATTTGTTTGCTGGATTTGGTGCTATCTATCAACAAGAGTCTCAGTTTCCCTTTCTCTTGAGACTGCTTGATGTCAATGGTATAATATGTGACCAAATTGTTTGTTCATCTGATGATGCAAATATGTAGTCAATAGTTAGATTATATCGACCTGTAGGATTCTCGCTTCGTTTCAACTTGAGACGCTCAGGTTGCGCTGAAAAATTCCCTCAGCGAACCAGAGTTAGTGTTTATGTTTTGAAATTTAAAAATATCGAACTTTACCACTCTCAATTGATGGCCAAATTTTGTCTTGCAAACAAGTGATAAAATCGTCCAATTTGTCTCTGACTATAGCTCAAACTTGTCTGCTTCAAACTTGAATTACATACCGTCTCATATCTGATCAATAGGAAGTGCGTTCGTATTGTATTTCGCGAAGGTTGCAGCTTTCATTGTTATCTACCAACAGGTATCTCAGTAGACTGAATCATATTAAATTAAATAACATCGATGTGGCTCAACAAGTGAGTCTTGTTCGGTCCACTTGACGCATCCACTCTCTCGAGATGAATTTCTCGGTATTCTAAAATGGGCTGTCTCAAGCTAAGAGAGGAAGGTAAACAAGCTGAGATTGTGCAGTAGAGTTGGTGGTCGTGGAGTTGAAGACGATGGTGGCTGCAATAATAACAGTGCAGTGGTGTCGATAATCACTCGACTTGGCTATACTTGTTAGTTAGCCGAGTCAGAATTGATTCGCTTCTTTCTTGTGAAAGTCTCAAACTACCGAGACCACTAAATTCAACTTATTTATCCGTCTCATTGCAAGATTGGAATGCGTGACCTTGCATCAAGTTCTCTGTGTGTTGTATTTGCCAGAGGGTTTGCGAATGGGCAAGGCTCTGGCCAACAAGCTCGCTCCAGCACTCTCGTTCGATCCTGCCACTCGTTAACTTTAAGCTATCGGCAAACTTGAAGGTTGCTCAACAAGTGGAACTTGAGTCGCAACCAGTGCCTAGCCAGCGGGCCATTAGTTTCTCTAGTGCGTTTCAATTCAGTTCCGAGAGAGCGTTCGCTTGCCGACTAGTTAAGTCACACTTACAACAAACATAGACTTGTCTAAGCGCAAGTGCTTGCAAACGGGCCATCTAGTCGAGCGGTCTCTTCTTAACGTCTTCGTCGTCCTGGTGTTAGAACCTAACCATCGTCGGCTACTAAACTAACGTTCCACGCCAGCGGCTCGAGCCAGCGTCAGCCTTAGCTTTTGTCTTGATATTTGAAAACTAAGCTAAGAGTAGCTTTGCGTTTGCGCTAAGGGAAACTCAGACTCACTAAACAGGTCCAACCGCCATCCCAATAGGAGAACTATCTTTCCTGATAATTTTCTCAATTGAACCTTCGAGTGTACAAAATTCGAGTTGCGGACACACTCGTATGGCCTAGCTAACGCAGAGCCCTCGACTCTGAACTTTGTTGCAACCATTGCAACTGTTGCTACCGCTTCCTTGGTCGGCGCCATCACTGACGTGTTTTCCCTCTCTGGACAACTACTTTGCACTGGCTTGAGTTCTGCTAAGCCACTTGATTCTATCGTACAAGTGGCATATCCCGTCCAGTTTGAAATTCCTGGCCAAAGTTGGGCGTTTCGTGTACAAGCGCTAGCCTGACACAATTGAGCCTCAAACTTGGCGATGCCCGCCAAATTGTCATTGGCATTAGCACACAGTGAGCCATCCTGATGGAACATAATCACGTGCGCCCACGTGATACAGAGGGCGTCTCGGACGCAAACTTTTGGCGCCATATGTTGTTATTATCTGGAAACAAAGTCAGATTGACAAGTATTCCTACTGATCATGTGACATGTAACCATCTATTTTGTTCTTACATAAAGATCTTAATTAATACCGCCTTTGTTCTTTAACGCAAAAAATCGGACGATGGCGGGCGTGCCCTTGAATCCTATTGAACAAACCGCAGACGTGACCCAAAATCGGCAAAGACTATCCAAAATGCTCCAATTGCATGGATACAGCGCATGCCGTGAGGCACTCGTGCTTCTTGAGGACCATTTCTCTAGCTCAACAAGATACGATTCCATGGAAGATTTTATCAGCAAATTCAACCGAGTAATCACGTTCAAAACAGATGCTGGCTCATCCGTCATAGATCCAGACTTGGCTTACATTGCAATACGAAAGTTATGTGATACAACCATGCAACAGGCCGCAAATGCCCACGACGATGGTGCAAACACTCAACCCGAATCACCTCAAATACCTGCCAACCTTAGCATTAAAGTTAGAAACGTACAATGGTCTCAAGATTCTGGAGCTAAGGTATCTTCCGTTGAACATGCGACTAGGTTTAGCGATAAGCAGTCCAACGAATTCAATATACATTACAACTTCCTATTTAAGAAATTGAGCACCCTACCAATCTTTCAGGGTGACTTTAAATTGATGAGACTTGCAACTCTTACCGCCTCTAGTCAGCCATCGATAAGGTGCATCTGTTTTGGGTTGCTCATCAAGGATATCTCGAAGATAGACGGTTACATGCTGATCGATAGCACTGGCCGTATACCTGTCCGCATAACGCCCGACACAACATTCAGAAATCGCCTAGCTTATACCAACTGCATAGTTTTGGTAGAGGGCGTATATATAAATCCAAATGATGTCCTCTTTGCAGCCAACATTGGACTCCCACCAATTCTATTGGACAGCATCCACAACAAGTCCCTAGCTTGTACTGAGGAGAAGTTGGTAGTTATACTGAGAGAGCTTTTTCTCGATGATGATGATGTTTGCAATGCTCTGGATATGCTCTTCACGGGCTACAACTCCATGGAGGAACCACCAGCATTGTTTATCTTGATTGGCAATTTCACAAGAGAACCCTGTGAGATAACTACTTTTCGCGTCCACATGAAAAAGTTGATAAGGATATTAAGGTCGTGTGATAATCTGAAGAGTTGCCATTTCGTTTTTGTCCCTGGACCTAGGGATACCAGTGTACCTGGTGAGGATAGTCAAACCAGCAAATTCGCGATGCCAAGACCGCCCCTAACAAAGGCACAGTTACCGTTGAACCTCTTACAATTGTCTCACTTCAACAACATCCATCTAGCCACGAACCCTGCGCACATATATTGCAACGAGAGGCAAATCTCAATTGTTGCACATTCTTACCTCAAAGAGTTGAAAGACAACCTGTTGCACGATCTCAGCGACCATCGGGAGGAACTTTTTGAGACGGTGAAGCAGATAATCATTTCCAATGCTCATCTTTCAGCCGGGATCAGCAAAACATATCATAGCTCCATGAATCTATGGCATAAACCCGACCTGTTGATTTTAGCTGATACGGAAGCCTTTGGCAATCGTTACGACTATAGTTTCTCATCACCCATAGACACCACATTCGCAACCATTCATTCGTTCTCACGCCAATCGAATCAATTCAAGGTTTACTATATTACGTCTGGTGAAATAGAAGACTCACAGGTATCCTCAGACGCGTATCAGGAAATCGAGGATGAGGAGGAAGTGATTGATATTGACGGGAAGGAGAGTCAAAATCCATAGATGAGTATAATTTATCGATCACTTTCGCAGCACAACTGGAATGTTCTCTCTCTGTTAAAAATAAATAATAGTAATTATTCCTATTGTTGCACTAGAATAGCAGACAATCAGTATGCCTCCACATAGCTACTGGCAGAGTTTCTTGAGCCATAATTTCCGTGGTTCGCTGCATAAGAGGCTCCATCATCGAAAGTGGGCTGTCCAGATGAATAAGATGGCTGATAAGATTGGGGCGCCTGGTAAGCGCTTTTGCTAGCTTGATATGCTGGACCACTTGGTGCTTGGTAGCTTGACTGGTGACTGTAAGCGGGAGACTGATGTCCTTTGTCTTTTGGTGGGTTCGATGCCAATGAAAGCTGGGTCTGGCCATCATAATTGTCATTTGTGGCAGTTATCAGAGTGTGTCCTGGCTCGAGCGGCTGGTACCCAAACGGGTTACCATATCCGTAAGCCCCGTACGACGGCGGCTCATGTGAGCTTGGTGCATACGAACTGGAGGCATATGATTCGCCTGAATTGTACGCGCCCCCAGAATTACCTGACGAGTAACTTGGCTTGCCAGAACCTGAGTAGGTCGATCCTGATGCCTTGTATGATGGTTTACTTGCATAGTGCTGGTTTGCTGGCACTGAGTAGCTACCAGATTGTGTTGATGGTGCATAACTCGATTGGGCTGGAGCCGAGTAGCCTTGGCTCGGCGCTGAGTATGCTTGACTAGTTGCAGAGTAAGTGGGTTGCGCTGAGGCCAAGTGGGATGCTTGCGACTGAGCTGAATAAGAAGATTGTTGCGGAACCGAGTATGATGAGGTTTGTGCTGGCGCTACTTGGGCAACATAACTCGGGTTAGAGCTTGGTGAATACTGCTGTGCGGCTTGTTTGTGGTACACATTTGGTGTACTTCCGTAATGGCTTCTAGTATTTTGCGTCATACCTTGTTGCTTGTTGTAGCCTGCTGAATAGCTAGGTGCGGCAGCAACGTAGTTCTGTAAAGCTTGCTGAGTTTTGCCATAGGCTGATCCATCGTTGTAGGATGGTGCGTATGATGGGCTTGAGGCTTTGTAGCTGGACGCAGATGGAGCTGCATAGTCGGATGGGGCTTCATAATTTGACTGGCCATAAGAGGCCGAAGAGGCCCCATAAGCTGGTGGCGCTGAATTGTAGTCTGATTGTGACGGGCCATAGTTGGATTGTGTTGGCTCGTAGTTGGGCGAAGCTTGTTCGTAGCTGGAGGGCGGATGACTATAGCTGGATGAGCCACCTTCGTTGTAGCTGGATGAGCTACCATAGCTGGAGGTGCCACTTGAACCATAGCTGGGAGAGGCTTCATAACTTGCAGGCCCTGAGCTACCACTAGAGTAGCTGGAGTCACCATAGCTTGAGCTTCCATAGCCTGAGCCATACTGACCATGACCATGATCAGCGGCTTGACTTCCTTGTGGGCCTGGAATCTTTGAATTGGTATCTATGTGCATTTCAGGTACGTTGATGATTTTTGGTCCATGGGCCTGCTTAATTTTGGCACGAATTGATATTTTTGGCATGTTCATCCTGCCCAAGTTGATTTTCATAGCAGGAACCTTGAGTGAAATACCTAAATTGACGCGTGGCCTCTCGGGTCCGCCTGCTCCACCTGCACCGTAATCTGAGCCATAACTTCCTCCCTCAGATCCCCCATAGGAACCTCCGGAGTATGAGTTCTCTGGGTAGTTCTGGCCGTAGCCCGAGGAGTGGACCAATTGGCTGGCACTGACCAGTAGGCCTAGAGTGGCCACGACCAATGCGGACTGCTCGAGAGGGTTATCATAAAGTTGGGTCACCAGTCAATATGCTATCCTGGCTCATGCTCTCATATTTCAATCTACCATGTTAGCTCGTGTTTAACTTACCTTCATAACAGGGTAAAATGAAATTCTCTATTTGTTCAATCACTGTTACCTCTCGTAAATCCTGAAACGACTGAGAGATGATCTCTCTAGTCCACCTCGTCTTTCGCCCAACTGAACAAACTGAAAAGCGGACAAAATTGTTGCTTGCTCTGCTTTCTTGAGACCGATCTGACTGACAACTGTATCATCCCCCATCAAATCATTCATTAGCAGCACACGATGTTGTTAGATCTCGGCAAGAGCGTTCGGTCACTCTCGGGAGGTTGGAGCTAACCAGCCGCCCTGATGGACTTGGCCAGTGTCTAGTGGCGCTAGAAAGCACGACAGCGCCGAGCTAGCAATGGAAAATTGGCGCCGCCTGTCACTAAACTGGACACGAACGAGCAGAGGGGAGAGAGGAGGGGAGAGAGCCTACGGATGGCTAGGTGTCCAAGTGGATGGGCAAACGGGCGGGCCGGTAGACAGGAGGTCGGGCGGACGTACCAACAGGGAGGCCGGCCAAAAGTATCAACGGAGCCAGTTTAGACGGATTAATGATAAATGCATGTATACATGATGGTGGAACAGGCGCAACTCGCACTGAGTTGCCCCGCCAATAGGAACACTTGGCACGGTTGGAAAGCCTGATCGCTGGATTGGCGGTTGGCCAGGTGCGTTTTCTTGCCCGGCTGCCCGCTTCTGCAGAACGGCGCGACTTTCAGCTAGCGAACCATTTAGCCAGCAAACCATGGGCAGTCCGGCAGATAGTCGGGTTGAGGCAAAGTTGGCTCCATGCGCACCATCCTGATTCAGTGTCCACTCGAGTGTGGGTTTAGAGTTTAGCTTAGTTTATATTATGATAATTAAACAATAATACCTGGATGCGCGTGATTCGAGCCAGAGGCAGGGCCATGGGCAGCTGATTGATCAGCATTGGCCCTACCTAACATGTTACCTGATCAATGCTTTCTTTTACTCTCGATTCCCGCCTCTAGTCTGGCTCTCATTTCCCAATCTGCCGGGCCAGCCACGCAATCGTCTGCGAGCTCTCGAGCGGAAACCTGCTCATCATCATCATAATAATCAAAAACAGCGTCCTCTCCTCTCCTCCCCTCTCACAGACTCAAACCAGCCAGCCTCTCAACAACGAGATCGACTCTCCAGCGACCTGTTACAATTTTTCAATCTCTAACTGGACACCTTGCGCCAACCACTTGCTCGCACTATCTCCACCTGCTCTAATCTGGCTGCGCTCACTTGCTTTTGGGCTAGTCAGTTAGCCGGCCAACCAACAACCTCGGCCGCCAACTCCCCTCTATCCCAATAAATCCTTTCAAGTTTCTTCTTCTCCGCCAATCCATTCTTCCACTTCCCCAGCCAAGCGAACGAAGAAACCCTTACTTATTCAAACGACTCGATGGTCGCGCTTCCGCGAGGGCGACAATTCAACCCGGCGTCGTAGTGGTTGCACGACTTGCTTTTTTTCAAGCAACAGGTGCAAAGGAAGCTATAGAATGACTGCTGTCCGCTAAGCTGCACTTGTTGTCGTTCCTTAATGGCGCAGGCATGTTTAAGGTGTAGATGTTTTATAACTAGTGGCTTTCGATTGCGATCAAACCAAACAGCTGCACTTCCGATCCGAGCTCGCCACGCTCATGACGCACTCATGATGACGATTTACGTGGAACGATCCCTCACAAGCTTGTGCCTTTGAGCAGGCTGAAGGACGTCGAGTTGAGTGTAGCCACTTTAACCTTGTTGCCTTGAAGCCAGCTCAATCTTCGTTTATGAGGCACAAGCATCGGTTAAGATTTGCACCTCTTCATCTTATAATTCGCATCCCACCATTTAACCTCAAGTCCACGGTTCTTAAGCTCGAATGTCAAGAGTAGGCGACCTAGATGTAGCTTCAGGGCCTGTGATCAATCTAGTGGCGAAACATATCTTAGCCAGAAGTCTCTTTTTTATGTGAGACATCTACTGATAGCGAAATAGAACAAACCAGTTGAGAAGAGAATTGGTTCAGAGCCTCTATCGCCACAACAGACTTGGGTGGCCACCCAAATAAACGCCCTAGATTGTGAGCTTCAGCCAGCAAGATGCCAGCTGAGAGACATCCCACGGTGGGCATGACAAGCTTGTCATGACAAGTAATGGAACGTAAAAGTCTACGGAATTCAAAACCATAAATAAATACTATGTGATGGTGGCGACTGGGACGCTGGCATCTGATGTCTCATCGCTCCAAATGTCTACCACTCATCCTCCATGAGCTCTTGGTGCGGTGAAAGGAACAATCCTACTCCATGAATTTCACCGCATAATACGCACTTTGAACCTCACCGCTCATTTTGTAGGACTTCTCAAATGTTCTGACCTATTGATCTTTGATCCGTCCATCTTCCATTAGTAGCCTAGCAAGTGTCGATATAGCAAAATTTTGCGGGCTCTCTCTCTATCTCTCGGTTGGTTGGCCATAGAAGGGTCTACGGCAGAAGCGGAGGTGGAGAGACTGAGAGAGCGAGAGCTCGGATCGGCCACTCTGAATTTGCTAGCAGCATAGCCGGGACTAAGCAACAAGATCTAGCCTAACAACTACCACAAGCCGAGCCTAGCAGCATATGGACGATAACCCAGAGCTTCTGGAGGGGGTTGGTTTCAGATGTCAAGTGCAGCCGTCGCCGTCGTGCACCAAAATTAAACCGAGTGTCTTTGAAGCAACGACCGGCAAAAGCATTCCGTTCGTCATGGACACCCAACAATTCAACCTAACACTCGTCTGATTATTAGTTGTTACAATTAGACTGAGCAACAGAGCTAATTAAGTCTACCAGTTGCGAAAGTTTAAGTGAAAATCTCGAAAAAGATATTAGATAAGTCAGGTTGAAATCCAGGGCGAACTTGCTTGCAGGCTATTAATTTGAGTCGAGTTTTACACGTTCAGTTGGTTCCAGGTTGATTGAGCAACCAGGGCGAGGAGTTAAGGTGAGAATAGTGCGAGGATTGAGCGCTGACAAGCTCAGCAATCTATCCGAACTAAACAAGACAGGAAGACAGTTAGACAACGAGAAACACCAGCACCAAGCAATTCGCTAGACTAGCCATAATATCCGACTCTTAAAGTCGCTTTCGTTAGCCCGATCTAACCCACTCTCTGGTTCAAACAGGATCCCAAGAGGCCCAAAGATATTCCTTGATATCTGTCGTTATTGTTGATACATATTCTGTCAACTCCTTTCGGCAAGCTCAATAAAAACAGTGCCAGTTTTTTCAGTTCTAAGACTAGAGATAGAAAGGGAAGAAGAAAGGCAATGGAAGCTCTAGATCACTCAAAGGAGTGTAATTTTTACGAGGGGACAGAAAAGTTGCTTGAAGTTTGGTTCACCAGGTCAGATAGTCGCGTTGACCAATGCGATCTACGCAAAATTCAACGCTCGGCCTGGGAATCATTGTTGAAATTTGCAAGATGCGAAATACTAAGCATGAAAAGAACTGATCATTTGGACGGATATGTTTTAAGCGAGAGTTCAATGTTTATTTACAAGGATAGGATAATACTGAAAACTTGCGGCCAAACTACCTTGTTAAATTGTATTGAACCCTTGCTATATCTAGCTAGAGAGATTGCAGGTTTTGACGAAATTTTAGATGTCTTTTATTCGCGCAAGAACTTTATGCGGCCAGAATTGCAGGACAAATCGCATTCGAGTTTTGATAACGAAATTGAAATTTTAGATTCAGAGTTTGAGCTGGGCTCTGCCTACTGTCTGGGCAAAGTTAACCGAGATTGTTGGTATTTGTACACGCTGCACCCAGAGAAGGGAGTCGCCACTCCAGACCAAACCCTTGAATTGATAATGGTTGATTTGGACGAAAAGGTCATGTCAGTTTTTACAAGAGCTTGTAGCTCGTCTGCACGCGAAGCAACCCAAAAGTCTGGCATAGATCGCTTGTTTGCCCACATGTTAGTTGACGATTTCCTCTTTAACCCTCGGGGATACTCCATGAATGGTTTCCTGCGCTCGGGTCACTATGTTACGATTCACATAACACCTGAGGTAGATTTTTCATACGTTTCCTTCGAAACAAACGCCCCACAGGCCTCCTACATGGAGCTCATCGCAAAGGTGCTGCGCCTATTCATGCCAAACAAGTTCATGATGACCATCTTTGCAAACGAAGCCTCCCAAGCCTTCAATCACTTGCACGAGTACAAATCTACCTCTTTCCATGGCTACCAAGTAGAGGAAACGCAATTTACTCGTTTCAAGAATTACGAGCTAACCTTTGGAAACTACTGTCGAGAGGCCGGCTGACAAAACGCTCGGTACGACGTCTCCTGGGGTGACCCTGGTGGCCAGCGAAAAGCTAAGCTGTTGCATTGGCAAGATTTGGCCGTAGAGTGGGCCTTTGAAAGCGGAACTACGAAATCTAGTTGGACTAGTTTAGGTGGACGCACATTTAGGCCAAGTGGAGAGCCATGGTAAGGACGCTTACGTGAAGCAGGCTCGAGGGTTAGCGCGCTGTTGTTATCTTGAAAGGCTTACCCTGATTGCCTGATTGCCGGCAACTCGCCACGAATTTTAGTCATGCTAAAGTTTTGGGTACATATACTAGCAATTAATAAAGACAGATTGCTTTTATTCAGACGGAAGGCGAAGCGAGCGAGTGGAGGGAATTATCTGAATTGTTATCTCGATCAAGCTGCCATCTGTTGATGGGCTTCGAATGTCTTGAGTTCAATAAGCAGTTGATGGAGGGGCCCGTAGACAGGGTGCCTCCGGTGGAGTTTCATACGAGAAAACCAGGAGCATCTAACCAGTTTAGGTTCCGATCGGTGATCGTCAAATGGTTATTCCTGTTGAGGTTTTCATAGCGGAAGCACTATAGAACTCAGCATGAACCTTACCAGCGAACTCTTACTTGTTTTTCCACTCGTTTCATCGATCCTATGCGACATATTCTAGCTCAGTCCGGAGAATCCAAGAAGAATTATCACATTTAGGGGTCACAACAAGTTCAGGGACTTCGCCTGGCGATCCGATAGCGGCAATCTGATATCAATCATTGCATCCCCTCAATCATAGATAGTACCTCAAGTGTCGTATCAACCGTTGTTTCTGGGTGGTGTTTGGACAGTGTGTCTAGGAGAGGAGGATTGGCAGTTAGAATGGTGGAGAGGATAGCTTAGATTGTGGAGTAAAGAGAGGGCTAAAATGAAATCACCATGAGCCCCTCCCTCAACGTTGTCATAAACTCGAGCGGGCGAGCGTGTACAGGTACAGGTCTTGGTTATTGCTCACATGGAGCTTAGTTACAAGGGACGCATTCGGGAGACAAAATAAGTTGCCTCGCTTATGGATTGTCCAACTCAGGACTAGCTCCACCCTTGGCAAAAGCAAGCCCTGTCCTGGCCCGCTAGACGAGGGCTCCTATGCAAATTTTCCTGAACGTTCCTCGTGGAAAATAGACCGTCGGCATCCTAAGACTCGCTCCTTTTGGTCGCCCTCCAGGTCTGTGAACAGTGTAAGTGCTGACGCTTTAAAAATGATTGAAACATCGCTGCCTAGATCCTCCTCTCTCAGCCCTCGTTAATCGTAACCCTGAGACAAACTCCTCGCCCTGGTGGGAGCTTGCAGGAGCTGGGCTCGTTCGAGCGCCTGCACTGACAGTTTGGGGGATCTCTAATGGGAGCAAGATGGTTACTGAGCTCAAAATTGATGGCGCAAGCTGGTTGGTGCAACAGTATGGGCCAGATGTTGTCTTGCCTTGGCTACCGACCATGCGCTGCTTGCACTAGAGCGCATAATGCCAATTTTGAGCCAATGAAAACAAGCGCAAATTTCGCTATGCTTTGCCATCTCGACCGTCTTGTGTTTCTGAATCCATGCCGTCAAGAGGCAATTGCAAGTCGCAGGGCCAACAACTTTTGCTAGCTCCTCATGCGTCGTGTTCGAGTTGGATCCCTCAAGCGAGGATGCCAACATCCGCTGAACCAAATTTGGAATTGAAATGGCAAGCTAGGCTAACAAACGAAGCATGGGATGTAAGCTCGCTTGAGTTCGAGTGTTTCAAAGCCCTGATATTAGCTACCATCACTGAGTGAGCGCTTATGTCTGCCCCTACGGAAAGCGACTATAGCGCTCTAGCGGGCTAGCGTCAAGATCGTGCTGATCTCGGTAATTGTTAGTTAGCTTTGCGAACATGGTGTCTCGGCACCCGAAAAGGATTGTATTGGATAGGTAGAACCGTTGAAAGGCTTGTCCCCTAGCAAGGTACGCGCTTGCTCGCAGCATCTCTGAGACTGTCGCCTAATGCTTCACCAAAAAGCGAGCTCGAATCCATTCGCACGACCATATGTTTGTGTGCGTGTAAGATACACTTCTTACGCAGTATCTTACAAGCATTACTTCTTTACTTTGCCAACGATCGACTCTATACATTTTCGCGCACAACTGGGGCGAAATTTCCACCCCCAGGCATAGGGGAGTTGAGGGAAGAAAAGAAAACATTATCCCTAAGCAAATGATAGATGAGACTGGTTTGTGCACGAAAAAGAGCGCAACTGGTTTGGCGTAGGCGAGCGGCCATTCGTACGCGCACGTCTACCTTTCATACACTGTGCGCCGGACCGAAATGGGCGTGTCGCTCGGAACTTCAACAGGCGACGCGGGGGAATCCCATCCGCTGCATTGGCTCAGCAGCCAGCCCACCAATTCTAATGGCTCAACCTAGTTTCGATTGAGCGCAGGCGCGAATTTTGCCGAGCACCGGCACGCCCACTCCTGGGACAAACTTGCGGGTTTGGCAAGAACTGGAGGGGACATTGGAAGGAACCGGCGTGTGTGTGTTATAAATGATGAATAAACTCTCTTCACCATCTTCTCTATCAGTTATTTATTCTCAACTTATATTTGATAGTATTTAAACAACTAAAAGCTATATTTATATCTATAGAAATCTTAAGTAAGAGTTAGACTTTGACAGCAACTAAACAATTATCAATATAAAACAAGAAAAATGTCTTCTGGAGTTTCAGTTTCAGCCGAAGCAAAGACAGTCTACGAGGAAGTGAAGAAGGACAAAAAATTTCGTTATATTATTTACCACATCAAAGATGAAAAGGTCATCGATGTCGAGTCCACTGGACCTAGAGATGCCAAATACTCGGATTTCTTAGAGCAGTTACAGAAATTCAAATCTGAATGTCGCTACTGTGTATTTGACTTCCCAGCCAGTGTCTCAGTCGAGGGATCGGGCGACAAAACATCTATGTGTGTAGATAGACTGGTGTTAATGACATGGTGTCCAGAAAGTTCTAAAATCAAACAGAAAATGCTTTACTCCTCTAGTTATGATGCACTCAAAAAGGCCCTTGTTGGAGTCTACAAATACGTCCAAGCTTGCGATTTTGAAGAGGCTTCCCAAGAGGCCATTGAAGATGCGTTTAGAAAAGGTGGCAAATAAATCTTTCTAATATATATACGTATATATACATATGCATAGAAAAACGTATAAAAGTTTGTGTATATATACATATACGTATGCATAAGTTCATATTATCTCTACTTCTAACGCTACAATCATGAAAATACAGCAAGCAAGCGGCAAGCTTGAAGAAGAAAAAAGCGGAACCGAACAATATTATATCATAAATGATGAATAAACTTCGTCGATGATTTCGTCTATCGTTTATTGATTGAAAACAGATATTTGGTATTATTCGATCCACTGAAAGCAATATTTCTATCTTCAAAGTCGATCGGTGTTGTGGACTTCGACCTCAAAATGCCCTGCTGGAACATGCCGCCGACCTCATCTAACATCTCACTGATTTCGTTGCGCTTATCTGATAAACGATTCTTGTACCATCGTGATACCCAGAAACCCACGTACTTATGATCCTTGAATATAAGAGATGTCGCCGCCAAACTGAAGGGCTGTCGTGACATGGCCCCATAAGTTACCGAGTAACCCCCATTATCTAAGGTCTTCTGACAGTTAATCGCATTCTTACCACCTACGCAATTAAGGAACAATTTCGGTTTGCCGGTCTCATTCAAGATCGGCGTGATTGTTTCAAAATCGGCCACTTCCTCCTCTGTTATAACGAAATCCGCTCCGTATTTCTTGAGCTCGTCGACGATTAACTCTTTCTGTGGTCTATCTCTGATAACGTTTATGGTTTTATATCCCCATAGTCGAGCCAACTGGATAGCATAGACTCCTACGGCTGAGTTGGCTCCATTCTGAATGATAGTATCACCTTGATCTAGAGAATAAAAGTCTTTGATCATACGGTAGGCAGTACAGGGGTTCACCTTCAACTGGGCTGCAATATTTAGATCAAGATCGCTGTTTACCTTAAAGAAGCTTCTGGCGTTTTGCACACTGTAAGACTGCCAATGAGTTGTGACGTCAATACCCAAAGCAATATCACCAGGTTTGAGATGACTTACGTTTGCACCAACACTTTTGACTCGAGTTATACCTTCGTTTCCTACTATACTCGGCAACTTGGGGCGTATCCCATAAACGCCTTGTATCATATTGATATCCGCTGGGTTGATACATGCGGCAAGATGCTCCACCAGAACTTGATCAGGTCCGAGCTCATCTGGTAAAACTTCGGCTGGTTTTCTGGTCTTGAGGATGAGGCTCGTACTTGGCTCTCCAAACTGTTCAACTTCCAGTGATCTGTGGTCAGGTAGATCGTGTAGAGTAATAGGTATTCCCGTGGATAGAAACAACTTGCGAAAATTATGAGGCACTCGAGCCTTGGAACAAAGTGTGAGCAAGGATATCTGTTTCCCCAGCATCCTAATTTGTTACAATATTAGGGAAATAGAAAGAGGAATACTCAAAATCTTGATATTTCTGTCGATGCTTTTTCGATATAAACGACACACTTTTTATCATCAGTTTAATTTTGCCTCTACGTTATTGTTGAGTGAAAGCACGTGTATCTCGCAGTTTTCGAGTGATCGTGGATTCAAACAGCTCCCTAGATACAATACAGGATTGTTGGTGTGCATTTAGACGGGCAATATCAGTCTTCATTGAGGGGTGGACATTGACTGAGGCAAAAGCAAAAATCTGCATAGCTTCTATCTGAGGCTCCTCGCCTCTCGTGATCCTCCTTCATGTTGTCTGAAGCTCTCAAGGCCATCGAGAACAGACTCTTACTCGGACGATCTCTTCTTGCGTAGAACTCTTTCACCATCATCATACCGAGAACGCGAACAAGGGCAGCTCGTTTCCTGATGATCTCTCCAGCTGATGGATCAGAGGGGATCTTCTTTATAATTTCAAGCTCTTGCTCGGAGATTTTTAAGTTTAGTTCAACGCCCAACCATTTGGATACAAGTTGTTCGTAATTTAGCTGCTTAGGTTTAACTTTGTCATGTATGAATGTGATCGAATAGAGGTTTGGTGGAGCAGTATTTTGTTCAATATATTGTTGGATGTATAAATGGATATCGAACGATATGAGATCAATCGGTTGAACTAACTTGATGGACGTGTGAGTGTATATCAGATCTGCATCCCAGACTCCATCGATCGTAAAGAATCTTAGATCGGTTCGATTAAGAAGCGTATCTAGGAAAGTTACATGAGACTTTTTGTTCGGATTGAGAACATATATCCTACTTTTCGTTGTCAAACAAATAGAGATAAGAACCTTCCTATCCTCGGAAATCAGGCTCAGACCCAATTGTTTTGATTCTTGAGCATCGTCAAGGACAGTTTGTTTCTTGAAAGTTTCGATAGGATGGACTTCGAGGCCATCTATTCCTAGAATGCACTCCAAATCCCTCGATATCCAACATCCTGCCATCGTTGTCATATAATCCTGCCGCTTGGAAAGCTCTTGTAGAGCTCACCTTCGAACAGAAGGCGAGTCTCAAAGTTTATGATCCATTCATGCGCTAATTGAATTTACCAAATGCAGGGAAGATGAAATTCTGAGAAAATCTCTACTCTGAAAAGAGGCAAAGCTCTTTATTGCCTGCGCCGATGAAAGAATAAAAAACTAGCGGCCACTCTCATCAGGTGTGCCTCTTTCGCTCGCCGCATGGCCATGGTCGAAAGTCTGCATGTGTATAGTTCTATTTTATATATAGATAACCAAAATCTGAATTCAGACAACGTGATCTGCACTATCGAGATCTCTGATACTTGTGTTGTAGGTCATATTGCTCTCGGTGGCGCAAGACTCATTTAAGACGTATTCCAATTGCTCTGTCCTCATAGTCATCCGTCTCCTCTCTTTGCGCTCCCGTTTGAGCTCTTGTCTTATTTTTTCATGTTCAACAATAAGATTCTCGAATTGCTCTCTCTTTCTGTCTAGAGCAGCATTAAGGGATTCTATCTGTTGCCTCAGCGCTTTGTTTGTATCTTGATGACTTACAAGCTCGGCCTGGGCTTCCGCTAGTAATATGCTATCTTTCTCCAAAGCATGAATCCTCTCCAGGCGCATCTCTAGAACAGAATTCAATGAGTCGACATCTTTTTGAAGCTGGTTGATTTTTTCTTGAGCATATTTAACCCGGGCATCCTTATCTTTGGTTAGGGATTCTTCTAATTTGCTGAAGCTGGCGCTCAAAATTTCATGATCTTTACGCAAATCAACCAACTCTTTGCATCTTGTTTCCAATTCCGACTCCAAATTCTCGATTCTATCTTGCAGTTCCTCCTTGACGGCCAGACTCTGCTTGTTGAGATCATCTAGTTCAGCCTCATGTTCGCTGTTTAAGTTTTCTACAACTTTGGAGTGAGCAGCACGAGTTAGTTCAAGCTCCTTTTCAAGGCTGTTTCTGAGATCACGTTCAACTTGTAGGTGATTCTTGTAGTCATCAATTATAGCCTCAAGTCTGTTTTCATACTCCCTCTCGCTTGCCATAAGCTGCGAAACTCTCGATTTGAGTTGCTCGCATTCGTCTAAGAGATTCGTCTGAGAATCTAATTTGAGCTTCATGGCAAAATATTGCACTGTAGTTGCATACCCGACACCCATATTGATTGCTTGTTTCAGCTGTTCCTGCAGCTGGTCGATTTCATTCTCACGAGCTTCAATAACTTCATTCATTTGTCTAATTTTTAAGCTGAGGGCTTGGAACTGCCTTTGGCATTCTATGGGGTTCGAGAACTTGGCTAACCCCTTTCTAATAACATTGGTGTCGGGTATCGAGTTTGAATTTGTGTTTTGCTTGTTATCTGAGGGTGTCGCAGCAAAAGAGGGGCGCTTCAAATTTGTGGCCGATGAGACTGAGGATAATACGGATGAGGATCTCGAATTGAGCGGTGCGGTTGCAGATGGTCTGGAATCTGGAGGTATGATGCGACTTTGGGCGGTTGGTATTGCAGCTTTTACAGTGGATGCAAGACTCTGTTTTCCAATCTTTGCAATGGTGTGAGGAGGTAGTCTTGAAGCTGGGGCTCTAAAAGTTGGCCTAGAATCGTTGTTGTTGTTGCTGTAGTGATTGGTCATTCCTTGCGTCGACTGGACACTGGTGAGAGCCTTGGTTACTTTAGTGGTGGTCATCGTTGGATTGTAATTCGTTTTGGTCACTGAGCTGGGAAATCCATTGGCTAGATTGGCTAACCGCGATGAGGCAGCTGGTGTTTGTAGCGCGCGATTGCGCGCGATTTGGCTCGGGCGCTGCATATGGGTTGGGTTGACTAAAAACTTTTGAGCTCCATCAGCATTGAGCTGAGCAATCTTGTTACGACTGCTAATAGTAGTTTTGCTGGCTAATGGAGTGCCCATTTTTGTACAAATAGGGGTGGGATTTTCGGAACTCCTTCATGGGTTGCGAAATTAAAAACAAGCTGAATCTGAGGGCCACTGCAGCATCGGCTGAGTAACAATAAAATTTGAGCTTTCGATGCTATTGAGCGGTAACTGCGCACGGTTGCTTGTTCCAAGATTCATGAGTTCTTTCAACGGGAACTGTGTGAATTAGCCTGAGCCGTTAAGGCAGGCTGCTTTCACTGTGCAGGCTATCTGATTTTGTGCCGCTCTCAGGTCCATTGAATGGGGATTTGTGCACTGAAGATGGCGAGCACTGTGCATTTAGTTTTAGCCCTCTAGCATAATTCCTGTGCTGCACACTGCGCAACGCGCACATGGGGGGCAACTTGTTCGAGACAGATAGAGCGAGCGATACACTCACCTTTGTAAACCCTCCCTCTAGCAACAGAATCCGATACATGAACAGCTTGCAAGCTTATGTAACTACTCGGCAAGGGTCTTTCACTCTCGCCCTCCTACACTGTCGCTCTTTACAAACTCGCCTCAAGCACCATTATGTCCTGAGCTCATGATACAAACGTTGTTGAACGATTAGAGACAACTGTCAATAGTAGATCCTGAGAGAGGACAAGCAGCCAAACCCCCTCATACAATAGCATTATCCACAAAGGCAGTCAACCTCTCGCTCATGTTATCTGTTTGTCCACTTATTCGACCAATTTTGATGCCCGAAGAGCAGAGAAAGCGGAAATTTCCTCCCTCCCACTAGCTAATGCTCTCCTGCCCGTTTGCTATCTCTCGCTCCAACTATCTCTCCATCTCAACACGGTTAAATCGGAGCTAAGCTAGCCTCTGATCCGAGCGCGCAATAGTGGCAACGGCAGCTATGACAAGACGAACTCAGTCAACCGCTGCACCGCTTTTTTAGATCTTTCATCAAGTTTCCCATGTTCCTTCTTGAGCGCAAGCGAGAACCCTCGCCAAGTAGCTTACTGGTTCACTTGAGTTGTTTCGTGAAGAAGCTACACCGGCCTCCATCGAGAGTTCTCGGCGGCAAATCACTATGTTTATTAAATGGAGCTCATCTTATGTACCAGTTCATAGTTGAATGCCCACTCCCCTAGCAAACCAAATCGAATAGTAATAATACGTCGGCCGGCTGATCGGCCGGCTAAACTAGCCCAGTAATGTAGCCATGCCAGCGGCTAGCTAAAACTAAAACTGAATTTCAACAAGCAATATTTGCTCACTCTCGCGGCTAGAGTTTGCCTGCAAACTCTAGCTTGGCGGCGGCTGCAGTGGCGGTGCTGTCGTTACCAGCGCCGCTGCTAACGCAGCTTGATTAGCTTCGATCAATCATCAGCACTTGATAATTCAGCCGCTGGATAGTTAACCTGTAATGATAGCATTCTGGCAACAGGTATTGATCAAGCAAGCGGGAGAGGCGAGAAACTCTCAAGCGAATTGGGAGAGTGGAGAGATAAAGAGGGTTCGGCCGCCAGTTCAAAGTTAAAGTTCGACTTGCCTCTTGAAGCCGATTTGAGAACAAGATTTCCAAGAGTTCCTGTGGGCATTGTACTGGCCCAGAACCATGAGAGCTCGCCGCCGTCAAGCCACATTAGCTGGCTGGTCGAGCTAGTTAGGAGACTCAATTGCATAGACTTTTCGGAGAATAAATAAAGTTTTCTTCATTACTATCGCATGCGCAAGACAGGTTTCAACTGGCCTAGTGCTAACTATAGTTCACCTCTAAAATGACCACCGAGCTTTGGCTACCAATCAAGTAGACCAGCCAGCAGTTTTGGCCAAATTAACTACTTGTAAATAGCCGTCCGCTCGGTAGAGCAACCCAAAGGCGGAGAACACTTTTCTGCCTGTCTTCCTCGCCTCCCTCTTGGCTGGCTAGCCTACATCCGTTTGCCATGGTTAATCTGTCCATCCACCAATGTACCGAATTCAGCAACCCGTCCCTCCCTGGAGCTACCTGGGACGTAAGCCCAGTAAGACGGTCCAACTAGGGCTCCACTCTCCTGTCTGGTGGAAGCGTCCGCTAGGAATGGATCTTCCAGCTTTGAACTCAAGCTATAAGCCACCTCAAGAATCCTGTTCGTCTGCACAGGCGAATCCATAATGAACAAATCGCGTGATTCCAAAGTGCAATTGAGAGAGAATGCAAGGAACAATTCCTATACTGACCTTTTGCACGATGTTCAATCGGCTGCAGAAGTCAAGCCGACCCTTTTGGATGAAAACTATTGAAAATGGATCACTTCCGAGGGAGAAAATCTCGTCTATACTGGAAGAAGTCTCTTGAAGGCATCCTCGTCATCACCGGTTGAATTGGCCCTCTAGAGTAACCACCTGCTGACTAAACACTAGATGTGGCTTGCCTTAGAACGAGAATCTTGCTGGATTCTCTTTGTTGTTAGCAAATCCAAAGGCCCATTATTACATGAATAGATTCTTTACTCTCGCTCGTTAGATTATGATTCAGTTAGACTGCCAAACCTATCGGCGCTTTGTCTCACAATTCGCGATTAGTTTTATTTTCATCTCCATTCTGGTTCCTCATAGAATTTGCCGGGCAACTTTTTCCCGTTTATCCTGGATAGGCTCTTCTCCCTCGAGCTTTGCAACCTGTGTGTGTTGGATAAATCTGGCTCTGAGGTATCCGTGTCCGGTCCAATTGGAGTCTCTAGTGATTCACTTTCAACTGGATCCAAATTTGGTATAACTTTTCCTTGCTTTTCGAATACAATATTTTCATCCTTGCTCGATTCGTCTCTCCTAACACTTCTCGCCTTTTGCTCTCCCCTAGGTTTATCCTGATTAACTTTAATGGTCACGTCCCGATTTGCTTTCCTTCTTCGGCTTAGAAGCTCCTCTTTATTGCCAGATTTGCGCTTTGTCGTCTTGGTGTTGACCCCGCTCTTATTCGCATTAGCGGCCGTTGGATTTCTCTTCTTCGCTCTACCTTCGCCCTTCTCGTCCGATTCGTTTTCGTCCTCACCTTTGTCCGTTTCGCTCGACTCATCGCCATCGTCATCATCGTTGTCACGATCTACATCTCTCCGTCCATCTACACCGACGTTAACATCAAAATCTTGGTCCCGCTTCTTTTTTGGACCACCCTTCCCATTTGAGGCTTCCTCGGGCGATGTTGATTCTTCTATGTTCGAGGATTGAGGCTGACGAGATTCCGCTCCTGAATGGTCATTTAGTCTTGACTTTTTCTCAATTTCTTGCAAAAATCCATCATTAAAATACCTGTCCAAATTGTTGCTTAACTTGTTCAAGCGATCGCTAACCCTCTCGCTGATTGGATACTCATCCTTCAATGGCCTCGAGCTCTCCAATTTGATTGCATCAACTTTCTCCCCTGAATCGGGGTCCACTTGTCTCGGTTTTAGCTCGCTTGTTATGATATTATCCTCGTTATTCGTCCCTCCATGAGAATTGTCATCTTTACCTCTTTTGGGCAGCCTAAGCTGCATGATATCACCCCGGCTAGTCTTGAGCTGAAGTTTTCCATTGGGCAGCTTCTCGCCTCGAATCCCCAGCTCACCATTTAACGCTCTCCTGAGCACGGGATCAGCGTTTAGGGGCATCCTGGATCGTGTTTGCGACTTGCTCTTCCTTGCCTCCTGCAACTCGTGTATTAGAGCTATATGATCACGATTTCTCTCAACTCGTGGATACTTTTCATCAACATTGCGTCGCTCAATCTTGTTCAACGTTGAATCCGGCTGAATGGATGATTCCTTGGATCGCCCTTTCTTGACAACTTCATTTGGACCGCCGCTTTGATGGCCGCTAGATTTGGGCTGCTGAATAGACGTATTAGTTTGTGCCGAATGTTTCTCTGACTCTTGCTCATCCTCCTTCAACTCTTTCTTCAGCAAGGCCTTTGCAAAGTTATCATTATGGCTTCCGCCCGACTTCCTCTTCACTTCCTTACTATCGCGTTCCCTAGTTGATCTGCTATGGCTCACATTCGCTGTCTTGTTGGTGGCAACTCTTGCAGCGTCCAGGTTATTGTGGCGACGCTTTCGGGCTCTATCAGAATCGTCCTCCTCACTATCCGTCTTCTTTTTATCCAGCAATTTCTCCGCATCTCTCGCCTTCCCGGCCATATCCTTAATCAACTTGTCCATTTGAGAGGCAACTTCCGAATGCTTCTTATCGAGATCCTCCAACTCCAATGGGATCTCATCTCTTGGTTTGGCCTTTGTTTGTTTATTCTGTGATTCTAAAAGTGTATCTTTGTCCTCCTCCTCATCACCATCATCGGGTGAATCTTTCTCCAAGCCAAGCTGGAACTTCATATTTGAGCCCTCCTTCGTCATCAAGAACTTGGCAAATTTCGCCAAATCATCCGAATTCATCTTATCACCACTATTAGCCTCCTCATCCGACTTCGCTCTTCCGCTTGGCTCACTATCTTTCTCTTCCCTCTCCTGTTTGTCCTCTGGTTGTTTCGAATCATCTCTCTCCTCCCTCTCTGCGGTCTCCGTTGCTTCTGGTTCCTTCTTCTTGCCAACCCTTTGAACGCTCGATTGTATTTTGCTTGCCTGTTTACTGTTAAACTCTTTTAGCTCATCAATGAGCGAGACAAGTTGGCTGTTGGTGAGTAAATTCTTTTTCCTGCTCAAATTGGACCCCTGACCAGGTGAGAGATTTGTGTATCGTCCTCTTGAAGGTCCATCACCAGTTGCGCGAGCGAACTGATTCGTCCGTTGGTGTCTTGCAGCGAATTGCTGATTATTGCCTGCGGTCAAGGTAGATTGCGATTTGGGATGATCGAATGGGCCTTGTCGCGGATTGTGACCTCTTGGTCTAGAGTATACATTCGATCCCTGATCCGCCCCGTATGGGCCTGCTTTTTGTTGATAGTAAATTTTCTCTTGGTAGTTATTATTTGGTACAACTGAGCTCTGCTCGAATACTGGACGCCTATCAACAGTATTATGCTCACTTGGATACATTTCGCCCGCATTCATTACGACGTTCAGATACTCCTGATCGCGAACATTTGGTTGATTCATGTACTCTGTCTCAGTCCCCAAGGCAACTGGACCTGAGCCCACCGGTCCAGAAGTCATTTTGCTGGCTACAAATCGTCCGGAAGAAACGTCCTTCTCAGGTGCCCTGCCTGCAGGCCTGTAATTCGAGCTGCCATAAAACGACTTGATTGTTGCAGGATGCAAAGATCCTCGAGAGGCCAGGTTCAGGTAAGCTGCCATCTGTTCTCTTGCCGAACTACCCATTTGATCATTCTCGCCACCAATTTGAGATCCCTGACGACTGGACTGGAGTTCATTGCCATCAATTTGTAGATTTGTTTCACCGAAATGACCGCCGAATGGTAGCGAGCCTATTGCCGCTAGGTTATCGTTCGTTGAGGTAATGTGAGAATCGTGCGGTAGATCTTGGTGCAGCCGCTGTATCATGGGCGCGATAGGTCTTGCAGTCATAAAAGTGAGAATATATATAATTGAAACTAGAAGCTTGAGGTTGATGTGGCGCTTCCTGAGCTTATATCTCAGGGCTGGAGATCTACTTGATTCGGGAAGCGCGAAACGCGCCCCATTGAGTCTCTCTGGTTTGGGTTTCATTTTTACATTGCTCACTGACCAAATCGGCGCAAGGTGACACTCAGCGAACACTTACGACGTAGCATTGAACCCTTAATTGCGTCTTCCAAGTCCCGTCTCTCACCATGGAAGAGATAGACAGGAGTGCAGGTATCAAGTGCAACTTGGTGAAGCCAGGACATTGAGTGAATCAGTTGGAATCAGTGCCAACAAGTCATTATCACCAGCCTTCTCATAGCAAACGCGATGCTAGAGTGAAGAGTTTTCCGTTTGGATGGTATCACTGCTTCAATGGCGACCACAAACTAGAGCAATCAACTGCATGGGTAACTCTGGCCATTGTGACAATTTTCACAGAATCAGCACAGCATGCTTCTGCCGCTGAACACTTGCGAGAGAACCTATCAAGCAATGTGACTAAGACTCACCTACCTTTTTTCCGCCACACGAACTTGTTTTAATCGGTGGCGCGAAATCAAGATCAGATGTCGTCTCCCTAAAAAAGCTAACCCGATCGACATGTTGAAGATATGTCCACACCCCGTTTAATGTGGCAAATTCCCGAAGGTTGGTGGATGTTTTAGTAATCGCTAGATTAGGGTAGTTTAGTCATTTCGAGATTCAAGATGGTCGTCGTGTTCATGGAGCTCCCTCGTTTCAGAGCATCATTAGCTATGATCCATCAAGAGACTTTATTTTTTGCTACCAGACGGGTTGAAGGTGATGCTCTCAACTTCCGTTTCAACTAGGACGGAAAATCAGTCCTGGTTTGCAGTCAGAACGAATGCAAGAGGCAGCCGTAGTTCAGTTGAACGGGTGCATTCTAACCAGCTACCAGAGGAGTCTAAGCCGTTGGCCAACTTACTGGCACAATTCTTGTTTTCAGAAGGAACTTGTGTTTGCCGTAGCTCCTAGAATATGGCGCCTAACTTTGAAGCAAACTATTTCTTTGCCTAGACTCTTCAACTAGTTCACTTATTCGGCAGAACAGGCCGGAAAGCACAAAATTCATGTCCGAGGTTGGTATCCCCAAGTCTTGCTGTTTTGATCATGATTGCAGATTCGCTCATCTTTTCATTTTTATCGTTAACCAACTGTCTCATTGAGCTCATGACGTACGAGTTAGCCTTACAGATTCCTAACATAAGGGATACAATGACGATCAGGCGAGTTATTTGCCACGGGGCTGTTCCGTGAAGCAGCTACACAGCTTCCGTCCGGAAGTGATTTTGCGCCTGTAACTTTTGAGCTATCTACAGTCCAGGTGACTGGAATGCGGGCATCCGATGAATCTCCGCTCGATTGGGATAGGAAATTTCCTACAAAACGGATGGATCTATTTTTGTTTATTCAGGGTAGATGTCATCAATGGAGCAAAAGATGTTGTTCAAGCACTCTCATTCTACGTCAACGGGCGCCACTAACACTCTCTAAAAATGGCTCTCACTCAGGTTTTAGCTATAGTGTTCGTATTTTGTCACTTGGACAAACTGCCGCCAAGCGCACACGCAAAACCAGTTGATTCGTTAAATGGCCCTGAAAATGGAGAAAATTTGACCATAGAAGATGTAAATAGGCTGGCTGATCTCTCATCCAATGGAAACATTGTAAAGTCTCGCTCAATTTTTGCAAATATTCTTCATCTAATGAATTGGCGCGAGTACAAGGTAAGCTTTCCTTCTCGTGCCTTAATTTGTAAGATTCATCCCCTCGACCGCCGGTTGATTAACTCGCTGATCTGGGATTGCAGCAACACTTTAAAAAGCGATACGAAAATGGTGCGATCAGTCTACTTAGATTCAGCCAGTTCCTCTCGCATTCTATTAGGGCCACCAAGAAATGGCTGGCCTACCGAGAGGGTAAATCGAGTTATTACCTGACAGTAGGCAAGTTTAGTGATAGGAGCATTGAGGAACTGAAACGGATCTACAATGCAGAGCCAAACTCGCGACTGCAAAACCAGATAAAGCATCTGGCCAACAGCGAGTCGATTCGGAAGCGATCAAAGAGATCTCTCGAGCAAACAATTCCGGCACCTAGCAGCAAGCAGTCGTTCATAGATCGTATTGTTAAATCTGTGCAATCGATTGGCGCAAGGAAGGATATTGTCCACGTTGATTGGCGAAATTCTGGTTGCTTGCAGGAGCCAGTGGATCAATACGAGTGCGGTTGTTGCTATGCAATGGCAAGCGTGAAGTTGTTCGAATGGCTTCACTGTCAGGAACAACATGGCCAGCTCGTAAAATTTAGCGAACAGTATATTTTAGACTGCGGAAAATTGGTCGGTCTCAAGGGATGCGAATCAGGAAGTATCGGCAAGACCTTGGAATTTGTGGAAGCGCATGGCATGATGTTAAATGAGCGTTTACCCTACAAGGGCGAACAGCAGACTTGCCCGCTAGAGGATGAGCCAGACAAGTTGGCCATCTCAAGCCAGCTGATATTCACAGAGCGACTGAGCGAAAAGGTCCTCAGGTTAGATGAATGGGCCGAAAAACTATCCAGGCAACCATTGCTTGTTTACATGTATGTCGCCGATGACTTTTTCGACTTTGCTGACGGCTACTACGACAACGAGAACTGCGACAGAAGTTTTGGTCACTTTGTTGTGCTCGTTGGCCATGGTGTTGAAAACAACCGTGAATATTGGCTATTCTCAAACAGTTATGGCAAAGACTGGGGCTCCGGTGGCTACTTCAAGCTTCTGAAGTCGAAGGACTCTTGCATCGGATATGTCCTGCAAACGGACGCGAAGTTCAAACAGCAGAACCTCCATAAAAAGTTTTAAATTAGCCGAGCTGTGACACGAGCGAGCTTCTGGCTCGGAAGTGATCCGCTCTTGACGATCTATCTGTGATCCCGTCCTTCTGGATCAATCAGAGGGAATAAACCAGATCAATCTGAAAGCTAAGTGATAGAAATATAGATGATTGTATTGATCGGCTCGGTGCAATTTTGCAAACTCGCCAATGCCAGATCAGTAGCTCCAATATCCGGCCTCAAATGAAAGCAGTAATCGGACTTGCACCGGCTGTTGAATTAAATCTCACACTCCTCAACGAGGCCTACGTAGATGAGGCCCTAGGTTCTAGAATTTACCAATTGCGTAGAGTCATGCTCCTTTTCAGGTAGCCCAAAAGGTCTCATTGCAACTCTAAACCTGAAAGACTCTGAACTTGTATCAGTTGTGCGAGTGGAATCGTCACTTGGTTATTATGTTGATCTAAATCATTTGGATATTCTCGCCACCCGTAAGTTTCTCTGCTTAAAGTCTATCTGACAAGAGAGTAGAGTCCAACGAGCTTCCGTAGTACAGAAAGTTTGAGCCTCGCACTCAAATCCAACCATCGCAACTAGGATGGGCGGTTCACTTGCATTGGTCTCGCCAATAAATTCAATCGTATTATGTGATGAGACATCTCAGTCTGCTGGCGGAGATATCAATGTGAGACACCATATCATCGGGCGCCCTGATTCACAGTTGTCAGTGAACATTGGTTAGCGTGCACGCATACATTTGGGGGCGCAACTCTGGTGAAAATTTGACGGCAACTATAAGCTCTATCGAGCTTTACCTGCACGATTTGGGTGAAATAGCTATTTATAGAATTGGCGCAGCTTCATGGAAAGAACTTGCCAGAGACGAAGTTTGGACAAGAGCCTCATGAGTAACATCAAGGTTCTATCTGTATTTGCGAGATGAGGCTGGCCAACGTCATTGCTATTGGACTAGCTGTTGGTGTAATTATCCGAGCAAATCCAACATGTTCGAGTGTGGCAAATCTATCGAATGTTGGGGCTGAGTCTTCACGAAGTCTTTTCAAATTTCCGCAGATTCCTAACTTTACAAACTTCAAACAAAAGTTCCATAAACATTACAAGTCAATAGCTGAAGAATTATCGAGGAGGCGAATATTTCTAAGTCGCGTTTTCCGCGTCTTCGTCTCGAATGTCAAATACAAACATTCGCTCGCAAGCTCATACCTGTCTATCAGCTCTAGGAGCGACTTGACTCAAGCGGAAACGAACAACCTTTTTCTAGATGGACGAGAGACGCTTTTGTTCGAGGAGAGGATGCAAATACCACTGGTGAGAGCAGTGGACCTCGAGCGCGCGCTTGGCCCAAAAGTTTCGGGCGTTCGCAGGTTAAAACGCCATATATCTGAGGAGGAGAGCGCATCTTTGAATAGCACGCTGCATCACGATCTTCGCAAAACAGGCTGCCTATCGGAGCCCAGAGATCAAGGATCTTGTGCCTCCTGCTACGCATTCGCCACCATCGCCTTATACGAATGGCTGCACTGCATGCAAACTGGCTCCCTGGCGGCCTATTCAGAGCAATTTCTCATCGACTGTGGCCATCTCGAGCAGATGAATGCTTGCCGTGGAGGACACCCGATTCAGGTGGCTCAATTTGTCGCCCGACATGGACTGAGGTCGCTCGCAAGTTATAAATATATCATGAGACCATCACAATGCCCGCTGGAAGACCTTTCAAAGTTGGCTGACCGTGAGCCTGAGCGCGATTCTAGGCCGACAAGAGTGGAAGAGTCTGGACTTGTGAAGATTAGAACGGCCGAGTTTGATCGGGTGCTGAGGTTCATGCCCATTCTGGTTGGTCTTAGGCCGGGCGCGGCCTTCGTTGACTATGGTGGCGGCGTCGACGATGGTTCGAATTGCGACGAGGAGAACGCGCACGCAATTCTTCTGGTTGGAAGTGGCACCGAGGACGGAATTGGGTTTTGGCTCTTGAGGAACTCGTTTGGGCCTCAATGGGGGGAGGGCGGCCACTACAGGCTGGCCAAGGAGGCGATGGGCGCCTGTGCAGTCAGCCAGTTCGGCTTCCTCTCGAGAGCGAAATTCTCCTCCTAGTTAAGCCTCAACCTAGTTAGATTTGCCAAGACGTAGCAACAGATGGTTGGCAGCGGAAGTTTCGCATTGGCCAGCTCGCTCGTTGGCATCTCGGACATATTGGACGGCGCTCGGGGTCAGTTTGCGCGCGCGGCTCGATGGGGCCTCTTCGGCGGTTGGAGTCAGCCGAGTTGGTGCTTATCAGCCTTTGACATATTAATCGGATTGGTTGCACGCGCATCCCGTTGCAAGCAGAGCAGCGCTGAGAGCGGCCTTTGGTTTAGTTTGGTTTGGCTTGGTTTGGTTTGCACAAATGCTGTTGTTTGTCCGGTGTGTTTGTTGACTCTGGGGCCCAAATGTGGCGAGGAATTTGAATTAGTGCGCTCCAGTGTTGTCCCATTAATTTTCAAGTCCATATACTCCCATGATGGCCGATTGCTCTGTTCCATTCGGGTGCCAGCGCGCCGCCTTCGATGGGCCCACTGAGCGGCCAAATGTCGGCCCCTCACTTTCACAGTCCATTTAATGCGAGCGCGCCGGCCAACTCGGCTCGCCTCATCGCGGCCGATGGGGGCGCCAGGCGGGCAGACTTTGCATTGCCCGCGGCCTCCTCCTGCTAGCCGCTCGCTGCTTGCCGGCCCGAGGAAACTGGCTGACTCGTCAGGCTGATCGCTCGCGGCGCTTGGTTAACGCAGTCGCTGTGGCCTCGGCGCTCGCTGCTCGCGCGACACTCGCAGAGGGCGGCCCAAGCAGGCGCTGGCTGCGGCTGGCCGGCGGCTGGAATGCGCCTGTCGTGTCGATGTGTTTTGATTAGCCAGCGGGTGCGACATTCCAGTGATTTGCTCTTTGGCCCAACTCTCGCTTTCGCTCTGCGGCCGCTCGCCTAGTCTCGGCGGCGCCAGTGGCAGGCGCAGAGACACTGCCACTGCCACTGCAGCCGAGAGGCGGCCAAATCCACAGTTGTTGTCGCCCATTTGTGCCGAGCAAATCGATTGGAATGCTCTCGAGTTGTTGGCCCCTCAAGGTCCAGCGGGCGCCGCTTGCAGGGGCGAGCGCGGCGGCCGCGCCCCACTTGCGCCCCTCGCGCGTCGTCCCCTCGCCGCAAGCTGGCGGCGGCGGCCACTCTCTTGCGCTCGCAACTCGCGAGTTGCAAGGACGAGGAGGCGAATCGAATTTGGGCGAATCAGACGGAATCGAGCTGCGGACGGGGACGCTCGCGATGCCGCCGCCGCCGCCGCCGCAGAGACCAACCGAGCGAGGAGGAGGAGAAGGAGGAGGCTGCTGCTCGCGGCAGCGCCAGCGCAAGGGCCCCATCCACATCCAGCGCCAATGCCAATGCCAGCGTCAGCATCAGCATCAGCATCAGCGTCAGCGTCAGCCAAGCACAAGCGGCCACCAACTTGGCCGAGAGTTCGCCAAAATTCGCTCGGGAGAGAGGAGGCAAGAGGAAGGGTTGGGCGCGTGGAGAAGAGCGGAGGCTTCCAGTTGGCGCGCCAACGGCTGGAAAGGGTGGGCGCTCGCCCTGGTTGCCCTCTGCCAGCTTGCCTGCTGGCCCTGTCCACTGGAGCGGGCGCTCGCCAGGCCGCAGCAAGCAGCCGGCTTGGGGCGCCAGCGGCGGGCTGCAACGGCTCGCTCGGAGCGCCTCTGGGACGACGCGGTCATTCCCTACGAGATTGATCCCGTCTTCAGCGAGGAACGCGCAAGCTTGTTTCGCTCAGCAATGCGACACTGGGAAAACAACACCTGCATCAAGTTCGTCGAGCGCCATCCAGAGGAGCACAGAAACTACATTGTGTTCACCGAACGCTCCTGCGGTTGCTGCTCCTTCGTCGGCAAGCGCGGCAATGGGGCGCAGGCGATAAGCATTGGGAAGCACTGCGACAAGTTCGGAATTGTGGTGCACGAGCTCGGCCATGTGGTTGGCTTTTGGCACGAGCACACGCGGCCTGATCGCGACCAGCACGTCCAGATCATCGGCAAGAACATCATGGCCGGCCAGGAGTACAACTTCAACAAGCTGACCAAGGAGGAGGTTAACTCGCTCGGCCTCGCCTACGACTACGATTCAATACTCCACTACGCAACTAACACGTTTGCGCGCGACACCCACCTCGACACAATCCTGCCGCTCCACGGACACTTGAACACCGAGGAGGCGAGCGGCGGCCAAGCGGCCGCAGCAACAGGTGGCGGCCAGGAGCTAGCGGCAGCAAACGCAACCATGATCAACGATGCGGGCCAGCAGCTCGAGCGCCGGCTCGGCTCGATGCTCCGCTTTGAGCCAACTTGGCGCGCGAGCTCATCCCGCTCGCGGCCCACACTTGCCGCCACTGCAAGCCAGCCGGCCCGCGCCCAAAACTCGAGCCAAGCGGCCAGCTCGGCGCAGAACGAGCGGCTGAAAGTCGGCAGGGAGGAGGAGGAGGAGGAGGCAGTGACGATGCTTGCAATGGACAACTTGCTCCTTGCAAAGACGAGACCAGAAATTGGCCAGCGAGTGCGCCTCTCACTGGGCGACATAGCGCAAACCAACCTCCTCTATCGGTGCCCAAAGTGTGGCCGCACCATCCAGCAGGCGAGCGGTTCGTTCAGCTCGCCAAACTATTATTCGATCAGTGCTCAAAACAAGGAGAACAGAAGGAGCAAGCTCAAGTTGACGAACGAAGCTGTTGGCGAGCCCACCGCCGAGAGGCAAGCTCGGCAACATGGAACCAACTTTCAGGATGAGATATTGAAACAATCGTGCGAGTGGAGACTAACAGTTGGCCAGGGCGAGAGGGTCATGATCAATCTAACCGATCTCGAGCTGGCCCCTCCAACAGATCAACGAGCCAAACACTCAGCACAAGTGGCCACCAGGTTTGGTCTTCCAAGAACAGCGTTCAGTGATCGCGAATTGCATGAAACCAGCGATGGAGCTCAACTGCCTCTAGGCTACACTGGCCGCCCAGATCCAATGGTCATGCTGAATTGCGTCTCGGATTATTTGGAAATAAGGGACGGCTACACCCACCGAGCGCCGCTTGTCGCTAAACTGTGCGGCCAGCTAGCAAGCATAAAGGACTCGCTGAGACCCTTCGTGTCGACGGGCAACCGGATGCTCGTTAGCTACAAAACTTCAGCAGCCTCGGCAGACAAGAGGGGCTTTTTAGCGCAGCACGATAGCCTATGCGGCGGAATTATTATGCTCGGAAACGCCTTGCTTCCCGAACCTCCAGTCACACAACCAGCCCATCAAACACAATCAATTGGCATCCATAGATCTCAAACGTCCGCCGAAACGCGAAGCGCAACAGGCACAAATTCCCAATTTACTGTCACCAACAGGGTAGCACTAAATGGATCGTCGCCCATAGATAACGAAGTGTTACTGGGCTCTCAAACACATCTGCGATACAATCATTTGCAATCCCAGCAACCAGTGATCTCGAATGAGACAGCCAGCAATTCTGCAGTTAGAACAACTGGAGACCCCTTAGGCCACAAACTTGGCGCAGACAGGGATGAGAACGGATGGAGACAGTGGCCGGCAATCAATTCCAGTGTAGTTCAGAGTCCAAATTGGCCGGAAAATTACAAACCAAATAGGGAGTGCACATGGCTGGTTAAGGCCGATGAAAACCATCAAATATCACTCAGATTTGAAACCTTTGACCTTGAATCCCACGACTCCTGCGCCTATGACTATATTGAGGTCCGCGATGGTGACTCCCTGAACAGCGAACTTGTTGGCAGATTCTGCGGAAATAGGGTTCCAGAGCAAATACTCTCGTCCAGCCAATCGTTGTTGATAAAATTTGTCTCTGACTCGGATGTCAACAGAAGCGGCTTCTTTGCAACGCTACAGCCAGAGCTTGACGAGTGTAAGCTCGGAACTCATGGTTGCAGCTACAGATGCTCGAATTCAGCCTTACCATTTCGTTGCGAGTGCCCTAGTGGCATGGAGCTGGCGCCCGATGGAAAGAATTGTGTGCCAACTTGTGGAGGCATTAGAAATGACAGCACTGGTCAGATAACGTCTCCATCATTTCCGGATTTGTATCCAATCAGCACGAAATGTATCTGGGAAATCGTTGCACCAATTCATCACAAGATAACTCTCAACTTTACTCAATTTGATCTTGAGGGTATAAAGGCGCAAGAGTGCGATTATGATTATGTTGAAATCAAGAGTCGGGTTGAGGATGGAAAATATATCAAGAATGGCATCTTCTGTGGTCCAAATCAAGCGTTGGTGGTGACATCTATCGCAAATGTATTGCGTGTTGAATTCAACTCTGACAACTCCATCCAGAGAAGTGGTTTTACGGCAAACTACTTTATCGATAACGACGAGTGTGCCACCAACAACGGCGGCTGTCAACATGTTTGCTCAAACACGGTTGGCTCATATCAGTGCTCATGCCATAACGGCTTCATATTGCACGAAAACAAGCACGACTGTATCGAGGGCCATTGCACGTACATGATCTCGGCGTCGGAAGGTGAGTTGAAACGGTAATCAAACGGCATTTAGCCTAACAAGCTCACTCTCAATCCTATGATCAACTAAGACCATCGCATTAATGTTTGTATGAGCCAAAACAGGTACGTTCCATTCGCCCAATTTTCCTAATACCTATCAGCCAAACAAGGAGTGCGCGTGGGTGTTCACAACCGCGCCAGGCCATCGGATTAAGCTAAATTTTGACCACTTCGATTTGGAAAGCCATCAAGAGTGTGCTTACGACCATGTTGCAATTTTCGACGGCGGGAGCATCGACGATCCATCGCTGGGACGTTTTTGCGGATCAAGACGACCTTTAACCCTTGTATCATCATTCAACATGCTTTACCTCCTGTTCCGGTCTGACGCAACAACTGAAAAACGAGGCTTCAATGCAACCCACTCGACAGGTAAACCATCTATTGCTCGTCCATCTTGATCAGAGTTACACAATTCATGCTAATACTTAAGTCTAACTGATCTAACTACGCCGATGAACTAGTGTGCGGTGGTAGAATGCAGGCAAACTTAAACCAGAATGACCTCATCTATTCACATTCACAATTTGATGGAACGACACACTATAATAGAAACGAGGATTGCGAATGGCTAATTGAGACCAACTACAACCAGAGGGTTAGGATAGAGTTCACCTTTTTTGCTCTAGAAGCTGATAATAATTGCAATTACGATCACACAATCATTTATGATGGAACAGATGATACGGCCACGCAGCTGGCTCGTCTTTGCGGTACAGAGGTAAGGTTGAGCCTTTCAATCTTGGCTCTAGAGCGCCCCTTCAGGTTCAATCCACTGACAAAAATGTTCTCTCCCTCTAAAACACAAAATCCCCTCCATAACAACAAACCAAATACGTCATCCGCCGTCCGACTCAGATCCAGAAAGATCAATCGAAAATAACTTCAAGCGGCGAGTCCATGTTGATTGTTTTTAGGAGTGATGATTCAATTAATAATAGGGGATTTTCATTAACTTATACTGCCATTGAAACCAGCGAAGATGAACCGGTTGCAATCACATTTCCGACAGGTACAAAATATACGCAATCCTCAAAGAGGAAATAAATGGGCCAATAAATCACTCTGCTAGCTGGCTAACTTGGCAGCTGGCTTGACCAGGCCGAGTGGCCAGCGTGACTTATACAAGCGCCTTGCGCGCCTGCGTGATTAGAGGCAGCAATAGTATATCCGCAGACATTTAGTGAGAGAGACCAACAAAACTAATTTATATCAGACTAAACAGATATTACCACCAAACAACCGGCACCACCGACAGCACTGGTACTCGAGGAACAATTTCATTTAGCGCCTATCACATTGGCCAGAATGACTTATTCTTAGAATAACGATGAGAGACGGCGAAGAGTATGGAATAAAGTTGAAGTGATTCTAAATAAGCCTCGAGTAAATCATTTTGATGTTCGGATCTTTAAATTAGTGTTGCCGCGAATAAGGCAGGCGGTGGCAGTTAAATCGGGCGAGGGTTTGTGTGATTTGCGGGCTGAGGCATCGGATTTGCCGGCCAGTTAGACAAGGGGGAGGGTTTGGATTGAAGGACAGGCGGGCGGATGGCTGAACGCTCAAATGGCCGGCTGGCCGGCTAGACGGCTGGATGAATAAGTGAGATGGGAGGGGAATGCTTGGAGAGTGCGAGAAAGAGAGAGGCAGCGGAGGAGGAGAAGTTGAAGTTTAGCTGGCAAGGCTAAGCTGCTCAATCATTTGGCTCACCATTTTGATTGATTTGTATGGCTCGAGCGCAATGGCCACTGGGTTGGCGGCGGCGGCGGCGGCAGAAGGAGGCTGAGTGTTTGTATTGGTCGTGAATGTGCTCTTCCGAGTGGCGGCTTTGTGTTCTCGCGAAGAAGATCATTAAACAGCTGTCAGCTTGGAAGTAAAGGATAAGTTAGGTATAGACAATGCTTGTCAGACCGATCAAGATCAGCGCGCCGAGTGAGCGCTCGCAGGCCCAGAGAACGTTGCTCGGGCCCAGACTGTGCTGAGGCTGGAGCTGGAGCCATGAGCGCGACTGGGGCCTCTTTTGCGCGCTCAGCCCGCCACTCTGGCAGCGAGCTGGCCAGCCGAGGGCGCTCGTTCTGGCTGGGGCTCTGGTTGAAGTGAGCACGATTTAGCCATCAGAGTGTCTCTCGAACACTCGTCAAGTTTTGCCACCACCGGCAGCTGGCGCCTTGAGCCGGCCTGCTTCAGCAATTGCGCAAGCCGCCTCGCCGCCGGCCCCCCGACTTCTTGGCCGAGGGCTCGCGCACACAATTGGCATTGGAGTGATTTGATGATAATTTTACGTGCCGCTTTTGCACATCCCCCCGGCCGCGCGCCCCTCTAGCCGCCGCGGCCACTTTAATGGCGCCAGATGTGGGCAGTAAATTTTAATTTAAGTTTAGGTTGAATCTGATAAGTGGTTTTGGTTGGCTTTCACTCGGGCCGGCCAGCCAGCCGGCCGAGCGGCGAGAGTGGCGCCCAGAGCGGCAAGTGCGAGAGGCCGGACACGCACGTAGACCATTTGGGGCGCTCGGCGGGCCCTTCCGCGGGTGGCTCTTTGTTAATTGATCGTTGTCACTTGGGGCGAGACGCCGATGATGAATGGGCCGGCCGGCTGGCCTCCAGCGAGACAGGGAGGCGCGGAGAGGGAGGCTGGCTGGCTGGCTGGCTGGCAGCTCTCTGCCGGCCCAGCTCATTGGGGGCGGCCAGCTCATTGTGCCTCCCACTCCTCTTGCGCTCGCTCGCTCGCTCGCTCTCCTCCCCGGCCGGCCTGACGAAACCTTGAACGGCAGCATGATGGATAGATTTCGGTTGCTCGCTCATCGAGCGCCCGTCTCCACGCAGCAGCGGCAGCCCGTCTGCGTCACAAGGGAGCGCACTTGGCTTCGTTGCGCCAGTTTGCCATAACTGACTGACTGGCTGACTGGCTGAGCGAGCGAGCGAGTGAGTGAGTGAGTGTGTGAGTTTAAACACTAATCGTCATGGTCTCTCCATCCTGGTTTGCGCTGCCAGTCGTTTGCTTATCCATTTCCATTTCCATTTTCATCTCCATCTCCATCTC
>Ga0268249_1000181_pt1 | contig 40737 bp, 25 predicted proteins | sample AgamicAtPe_FD_200257 | JGI IMG/M metagenome (GOLD analysis project Ga0268249, IMG submission 200257) | Agave microbial communities from Guanajuato, Mexico - At.P.e (v2) (version 3) | ecosystem: Host-associated > Plants > Phyllosphere > Phylloplane/Leaf | place: Guanajuato, Mexico | collected... | reverse complement strand
ACTAGACACATAATTGGCCGCCCCTCGCCAGCCCGATCATCAATCAGCCCCGCTCGGCCCCCCGAGTTCGAGCCGCGGGGCCAAGCGGCCGGCCGGCCAGCCATCCAGCCATCCAGCCATCCAGCCAGCCAGCCAGCCAGCCAGCCAGCCAGTCGCGGCGGCCGACAAATGGGCCCAGCCCATCGGCCGCGGATACAAATCGTCATGGACTCATTAGCGCGCCCTCGAAGCTTCATTAGCCGGCCGAGAGTGTCGCCCCGCCGCCTGGCCCCGCTCTTGCCGCTTCCGCGCTTTCCGCTCTGCCTCTCGCGCTTGCTTGCGTTGGCGGCGGCGCTTGCCTGGCGCTAGTGCTGGTGCTGGCATTGGAGCCCATCAATCAGGCGGCCCGAGCGCGAGTGGTCGCCAGGTTGGGCGCGCTCGGCCGGATTAACCTTTGCCTCTCGCCGAGTTGCCCGGCCGGCCGGCCAGCCAGAGCCTCAGAGCGCCCGTCGGCGGTGATATAGGAGCGGCGCCAGTGGTAATTAGCGGCCAGAGTGGCTAGTCGGCCGGCTCGCTGGCCAGGGCGGACTCATAATCGATCATCTGCCTTCGAGCTGGCCGCTTGGGCTTGAGCGCAGCGACACTCGCTGGCAGCCTCTGGCCTGCCGAAGCTCAGGCGCAGGCCGAGAGCCAAGGCTCGAACTCAAGCTCGAGCTAAAACTCGGCAGTGGAGTCAAAGCAAACGTTAAGGCGAGCTGGCGAACAAGTAGCCGCGGCTCAGCGAGCGCGATCAAAACAAACAAATCAAATCCATAGGCCAAAAATTGAGGGGAATCAGGAGGCAGGACGTGGCTTGCGAGAGAGCGGCTGCCAGCTCGAGCGCAGCCCCAACTTGAACAAGCCAAGGCGCTCCGCTCGCGAGCAAAGCGGCCCGCCGACAGGAGGCCAACGAGTCTGCGGGCCGCCAATCTGTTGCCGGCCGCTCAAGGCGCCTCCACCGCAACGCCAATCCCGTCGGCCATGATAATAATAATAATCACTCCTCCTTCAGCCGCTCATCTCTCGCAAAAGGCGAGCACCTGTTGCCTATAAGCGCGGCCAGCTGGCTGCTGGGGCGCCAACAAACCGACTTGAGCTGAGCCGAGCCGAGCCGAGCTGAGCTGAGCTGAGCTGTGCGAAATTGAACGGAGAGGGAAGAGAACTGAGCGAGGCAGAGCCAGAGGAGCAAGTGGAGAGATAATTTCCACTTTAATCCTCTCGCCAACTCAATTAATCATATAGACTTTGCCCATCCAAACGACGAGCGAAAAGGCAGCCAAGCGCCTTTTGGCTCCCGCCCAAAGCAAACCGCGAGAGCCAACCTCTGGGCCAGCTAATCATAATTAATTGGTTGCCGATTGTTTGTGAACAAGTTTGCGCTCCTCGCCGAGCCGAGCCGAGCCGAGCCGTCCAGAGGAGAGGAGAGGAGAGGCTGGCCACTTTTACCCACTCTCAAGCTGTCGCTCGGTCGCGCCGCACCTGTTGGCGCCCTATAGAGGCGCTGCATCCGCTTTGCGCGCGGCCACTCCCACTGGCCTTGCCTTGCCAGCGCGACGCTCGTTGTCGCGCAACTCCCTCGGGCGAGTGCATTACCTGGCTGCTGCGGCCGCCGCTCTCTATCAGGAGCCGCGATTCTTATCGGAATCCAGCGGCAGCGGCCGAGCCAGCGCCACTAGTTTCAGCGCCAGCAAGCCAGCCAACTAGACGACGATACTATATAATTGCGATGGCTCCAGATAAGAGTATCTCTCTCTCTCTCTCTCTCTGCCTCCTCTTCCAAGCCGGCAAAAGTCGGCCCAACTCGGCTAGCTCGGCAGCCTCAAATTCAGTGACGAGGGAAGATGAATTCCGACTCGCAAATCTCTCACGCCACCGATACTATTTGCTAGCCGGCCCAATACAATGATAATAATAAATTATATTAAACGCCCGCTCGGCGCAACCGCCCAAGCGAGAACTCAGTGCGCCGACTTAGTGGCTTAATTTTGGCCGCTTGAGTAGCATAATTATCATTAATACTTAATAAGCCAACTAGCCGGCGCTCGAGGTATCGAGCTAGGAGGAAGCCAATGGTCTCGATCTCATCCGTCTTTTGCCGGCTCCGCTTGTTTATATTCATGCTCATACACACGCACACTCGCTCGCTCACAAGCGCGCTCACTTCCACAGACGGGCTCCCTCCGTGGCAGCATCAAAGGCGCTCAATTCAAACTGGATTGGCAAATCCCAATTCAATTTGGTTAGCCGCTCACTTGGAAGTAGAAGGCGCAGCAAAAGTAAGCCCGCTCGCTCCGTCCGTCCGTCCATCCATCCATCCATCTAGCTAGCTGGTCTATCTGTCCATCTTCCCGTCCCGCAGCCCATCCAATGCCCCCTCGAGCCGCCCATTTATCGGCCATCGGCTGCGGCTACGGCTGCGGCCGCCGCGGCTTCAACTAGCGGCCACACTGGCTTTCAAAGGCGGCGCTTGCGTGCGCCGCCCGCACTCCAGCTGGCCCATTTGCAAACACGAGACCCAACAGCCGACAATTACAACCAGCGCAACAATGGCCCAAAATGCCCCATAACGCAGCCAGCTCACCTGGCCGACTCTCTACCTGGCTGGCCGGCTAGCAAGCAAGCAAGCGAACAGTCCAAATAACTTGCCCGTCCAGCTCGCAGCCGCCAATCAGTGGGCAGCTTTAGGCGGGCCGAAATTATATCAATTTTGCGATGATGATCGAGCCGCAAGTTCCATTTGGGGAGCGAGGAACGCGATTGGCTCCATTCAACAATAAAATTAAGCCATCATCGGGCAGCAGCGCTGCTGCTGTTGCTGCTATTGCAACGCCCTCCAAGCTGCTCACTTGGATTCGGCCAGCTCGGCAATTAAATTAGCGCTAAATTGCATCAGGGCCAGGCGGAGTCAAGGCGCAAGAGAGCCCCAGCAAGCTCATGCTCGTGCGCCAAGCAAGTGCACACGCTAACGCATTGTCTGCGCCTCCTCTCTCTCTCTCTCTCATTGGGCCGGCTGCACCTGTTTGCGCCCAGCTAAGCGCCCGCTTGAGCGGCCAGGCACAGGTGGCCCTCAGTGGAGGCGCACCGATCGCGCCAGCTTGCCACCGTGAACGCTCAGGGAGGATGCGCAACTACTCAGCTCAGCTCTAACCCCCGCAAGTGGCCTTCTCTCTTTTATCACCTGCAAACAAGCTGCCGAGGGAGTAAGTTTATACTCATAGATTTGTACCTAAATAATTGAAGCGCCGCACTGAGCGCCGGGCAAGCAGGCAGCTCAATTTGCGCGGCCAACTAGATTGAGCTGTTGAGTTGATTGATAAGTTTGAGCCTCAAAAGCTTCAAAGGCAACATTAGCGGCGGCGGCGGCGGCGGCGGCGGCGGCGTCAGGTAAAAGCAATCTACTTGCCATCCACTTAGCTTCTGTTTGTCGGCGCAATGGCCTTCCTCTGGCCGCCACAATTGGTCGTTGCCGCCGCCGCCGCCACCGCCAACATTGGAACAAGTGCGGCCCACTAATGGCGCTGCCGTCGCCAGACACGGCCGAGTGGGGCGCCTCTTGGGCCCGCTCGACGGCCGGCCGAGTTGGGTGCACTCTGGCCGGTGATTGATTCAGTCCGTCCCGCTGGTTGGGCCCCAGGAGCAACAACAGGTGAGCCTGTTGACTGAGCAGCGGCCGCCGCAACAGGTGAGCTCGCTGGCCTGGACGCTAATAGATTGCTAATTTCTCTCGTAACCATCGGAGGACCTCAGTGGCAGTGAGCGGAGGCGGCGGCGGCGGCGCCACAGAACCGGCCGGCCGTCGATCGGCGGCCAATGCGAAAAGGCGGCCGGCTGGCTGGAATTTATTGCACTGCGCGAGAGTCTGGTCGTAGACGTCGTCGCCGTTTACCTGTAGGGCCGCCCGTGTGGTTTAATTAGCTTGACTCTGTGGATCCGAGAGAGGCGAGAGGATGGAGGAGGGCTGAGATTGGATTGCGCGTGGGAGAGCGCCGGTCGGCGGTGGCGGGGGGGGGGAGGCGAGCTCGTAGCAGTGACGACGCTGATGATGATGGATTCATTAGCCTCCAATCAACCTAATTGTCTCGCTTGCACCTCAAAGACACAATAGGAGAGCTTCTGTGCCAGCGCGATCATGCCTTTAAGTGCGCAGTGGCAAAACGGCCCTTGAGCGTTAGCAAACTTGATTGAGTTGGCTAATGAATCTGGCGGACGAGTTTTAAGCTTGAGCGGCAACAACTATAGTAGGTGATAATGTTGTGCTAGCGCTTCCGAGTTTACTCGCAGCTTCAAGCCGCCGCTACTTCTCGAACTAAGAAACGCATCAATCTTAAACGAGCCCGACTTCCACCAGCGGAGGGCCAAAGCTCAATCAAGCAAACGGAAGCTCTTGAGGAGCAAGCCAGTTTGTTGCGTCATGCATCAACTAGTGCAAGCACAATTGCGCTGCTGGTGGCTGGCGTATTGCAGCTTTAAGGCTCCAGATTCAACCGACTGGCGCGGCCCCATTGTGGCCCGCGAATCTTCAATGAGCCGAACTCAAGCATTTCCGCTCTCCCTCGCCGCGCTTCAGGCTTGTTGGCCTCAAGCGGGCTAATTGTGTGATGATTTGATAATAATAACTAACAGCCAACAGCAACGAGAACGCAAATTCGAAACGATAATAATAATTTTAATTGCCATAATGACCGGCGGCCCTGTGAACAAAGGCCAAGTTAGACAAACAAACAGGCGAAGCCAAGAGGAAAAGATGGAGAGAAACAACCTTTCATTCCAGTCGACAGAAAGCGATGATGCTTGGCCCTCGAGCAAGTCGAGCGTCCCAGGAGGCGAGCTGGCAAGACGAGAGATGAGTCATGCTAGTATGTAGCTGAGGACAAACTAGACTGCTTAGAAGTGGCAGCCAAAGTGGGAGAACAAAATTGCAACTCCAAACAACAACAATGGCCAACAGCAACATCATCTCATTAACATAAGTCACCATTTGGAGGAGGAGGCTGGATTGCGTTACGTTGACCTCACACGCTCAGTTAATTGTTGCTCAATTTAGGATGCCAAAATTAGCCCAGCCACCATTGTGGGCGCGCGGACTTCCGCTTAGTATTGTTGTTGGCCGCAACCAAAAAGGCGACAGGCAAGCTCACTCGCATGAGCCAACTTTTCCGCTGAGCCGAATCGATTATATAGTCTGGCCTCTCGCTTGCTTGTTGGCTCTCGCTCTCTCCCCTCGGCCTCTATTGCCGGCCTCTCGCTTATTCTATAAGCGAAGGGAAGACTCAAGAGCAATACAACTGCTCCAATTAAAACTCATGAGTCGGCAATCGGAGCTTCGGGCTGCAGACAAACATGAGCGGCCTCCCATACGCGATCTCTTTTGGGGCCGCCAAACCGCGCCTAAGCCTACTGATTAATGTGACGACCGTGAAAATGTCGCATCTGTCCTCTTGCTTCTCCCAAATTGGCTTCCTCCAATCATACAAACTCCACTACAAACCAAAATCAAAAACCTCTGACCAAGCACTCGCAGCTCACGAGTAGACAAGAAGCAGTTTCACTTATGTGTCTGTATTGTCAAGTGTGACAAGACTAGACTTTACAATGGTTTCAATATCGATCTACAAAAGGACCGCTATTGAGGTTACACTTGACATGGATGCGACTTTCAGTTCTTAGTTAGAATCTAAACTGTTAGCTTGTGTTTCAGCCTCGGCCGAGGCTCCGGGTAGTGATTTTCGGCAGTACGGCTCAAGAGTCAAGAGGGATGAGCAACAGCGCGATAGCTAGACAAATAGTTCCTCCCATCCCTTGCACTTACATCCACCCTTCCACTGACGCCGAGCGGGCTGAGGCTAGAAACGCGTATTCAGCAACATTTTGTCGCCATACCAATGGAAACTGCCACGTTGCCAACGAGGGTCCCTTGGCGGGTTCATTTAACAAGCAAGCTGAGTGGCAGACAATTGAATTGGATTGGATTGGGTTTGGTTGGGATTCGCATGCGGCAAATGGTGATGCATCTCGTTCTCTCCGCTTGCATAGCAACGCAAGCTTACAATGAAGCCAGAGATGAAGAAAGAGAGAGGGAGCTCGAAACTGGCTGGCTCCAGTGCTAATGATCATACAGACAGTTGACATGAGCTGTCTAGAAATCAACTAACGAGCGATCATCTCTTTCCATCTCTGAGCCTGAAGTGCAGTGCTAATTATTGTAGTATTTGCCATCTCAAATGATGATTGTTCTCCACTGCGGCTGTTCCTGTTGTATCCACCGAATGCTCGCTAGATGCGAGCTTGTTTGGGTCAAGTGCAAAGACGACGAAACAATATAATTGGCTTGAACAAGCCAGTCTGCGCTGAATGTGTATCCTCGAGCGATCCTCACGAGAATTCCTATCTACTCTTGGCCTATCCTTTGTTGTAGGGGAGAATTGAGCACAAGGGTGTGTATCTACGTGTTAGTTAGCTCGAACCGGAATCAGGTCTGTGCCATTTGTAAGCCTAACGAATCTCTGCTAACCAAGCTAACATCTTCCAAGTTCTCAGGGAATTCCCAACTCCAATTTTAAGTGCGAGGGATTCGTCATGACTAGCCTGATGGTTGGCGACATGTTTATTTGAATTTCAGTGCTTAGCTTCCGCGAAGATCGACTCAAATCATTTGCGGCCCCATCTATCACACTCAGGGGCTCACAGTTTGATCTGATTCAGCAGGCGGCCTCTTGCGTCTGAGAATCGCAGTTGAACTTGGATGGGCAAGTTGCAACCCAGTCCTAAAAACCACTTCAATAACAGAGGACCGAATACAGGAACGAGAACTTTCCTCGAGAGATCGACCATCAACTTCCTATTGATTCTTTCATACCCAAACTCCATCTAATATAATGATAAACTCTCTTTCCCTGATTTTAGCCTGTAAAGGTAACATAATAGCCAGTTGGAATTGAATGATTTTATGACGGAGGATAATCCAGATGATTTTCTACATGGCGTTTATTCCGTTTGAGATGCCTGAGCTTTGGATAAGGTTGGAGGCTCTTCCGGAATTTCTGATTGAGATGATGTTGGCGCTGAAGATTTTGTCTCGCTACTCTCAATTGGGTCGTCAGTTTGAGTTGACGAATCTCTAGTGGGTCTAGTTTCTTGCTGTCGCTGAAGTTGGTTCGAGTTTAAAGTTTGAAGGTGTGTCAACATTGCTTGTACAAACATTTGAGCGAATGTCTGAATCATAACCGCTGCAACCTGGTCCTGAAGCAACAATTGAATTTGGGCAACATTTTGCACTACAGGTTGCTGATTTTGGCTCGTAGTCGGATTAATTGTTGCTGCTTGAGCTGGAATCGGCGCAGGCTGTTGAGGTCTTGCTAGATTATTATTCCGTTGAATGTGCTGGTTGATGTTCGTGGTCGGCAGCCTTAAAATATCCATCCGACATGTAGGGCACGTCTGCTGCCGTTGAAACCAGGAACGTAAACATAGGACGTGGAATATATGGTTGCAAGGTAACTTTTTAGCAGTTCCGTTTCCGGTCATCTCTTCACGACAAATAATGCAAACATTGTCCGTATTGGCCAACTCTTCCTGGGTTGCATTTGGATATAACGTGTTCATATTTCTTATAGCTCTTCTCGACATTATAACATCACATAAGGCTTTCTTCAATGTTCTCAAACTTAGATAAATGGGTCTAAGCGCAAATAGAGGGAAGTTATGGTACTTCAACATCGCAGCCACGAACACCAGATACAATGTCACCTTGAGTATGCTCATAACAAGTTCAGTATAGAGAAGCCATACAGCTTTTTCATCCCATGGACTATCGCTGGCTATATCTATCCAGTGGAGTACGTATTTCATGACAATATTCAGAATAGCTGCCAGTAGAATCGCATACTCAAACCCGAAAACAAGCTGAGTGCCAGCTCCTTTCGTGATTATACTATTGTAAGCGAAGTAGATGAATGCCATGTCGCAAGCGGCTAACCAAGTTAGCAGCGATACAATTCTGACGTGAAACAGGATGTTTATGTTCGGACTTCGTTCCATATAGTCTACTCTATCTTCGGCAAGCCAATGGAAACATTTGAGAAACAACAATATTGCGAAGATGCCGACGAACCTAGCATTCAAGTCGTCCCTGAATACCGTGAAAGCTAGACACGTTTCTGTGACAGCATACCAGGCTCTTTCAATCAGATGCTCTAATTCGGCAGCTCTCAGAGTGCCGAAGAATATCTTGCGGAAAAGTTTTCCTACCAGTAGAAACATAACCAGACATTGTGTGTAGATAACCTGGATTTGATGAAGCCGTTGAGCAAGTTAGCTGGTAGATACTTATAGAATGGTGCCTTAGGAAGGGAAAATCTCACTTACGGCCATAGATGGATTCGACTTGGTGATGTAGACTACCGAGGGGTAGAACTGTTTCTTGTGGTAAAAAGCGTTTCCGATCACAGCAGTGGTTAGCAGCACCGAGCCAGTGGTTATTAGTGTGGCCCTCATGGTGCCGGATTTCATAGAACGAGGATGGCTTCCGATATATTGTAACGTTTCTTTTTGGTTATCGACAAGGCGAACAAAGTGTTACAATAAATCCTTTTGGTGGTTCACTTAGGCTTATTTTAAGTTGAAGATCGTTTATTGTTGACGAATTGAGGTGCAACCTAGTCACAAATATCAGCTGATCGTTGTATTCTAGATGCAGGGCCTCTCACAATGCTTGCGACGTCGCTGGCGCGAGATACAAACCGCCTCACAATAGACTAGTATTTATTTTTGGTTTTGAGTTTCGCAGACACATTAGACTTTCCAGTGATCACCGGTATCGCTACCGATATCACCACCGAAGGTGCTGACTTCTTCCAGCTACTCAGAGGGGATTTAAATCTGATGACTGTGAAGGAATTTTCTCGCCTGCACAAGTCGCAACCTTGTTGTTTATCCGCACTCGATCGGTTCATCTCTAATACATGATTAATCTTTAGATCCTGAAATTGTCCTACACAACAGGTAGAGATCTTATGTCGTCACCCGAATTGCACACATTCTGACTTGAAAAAACCATCGAAATTATAACTATTAACTATTATCTAGCAGTGTAACGTAAAAGTCTGCGAAACTCAAAACCAGAAATAAATACAAAGTATCTGTTTGTATCTTGATTCTCTGCCACTGTCACTGATTGTTGTCCACTGCCCGAGCCATATTTGCTATCATGTGAATGTAGCCTTACCCTTGTTTTGAGATCGTTCGCCAGTTTGATGACCGAGCCGCATGTAACATGATTGACACTGTCAGCGGCCATGGTTATGATCGTTAGATGCCTCAGAACCCATGTTACTATGACGAAACTTGCGTAAGTTGAGAAAGTTTCTGCGCATTTTTGTTCTGCACTTGTGTGCACCAGGGCCTCAAATGGCTCATATTGCAGGATTTACTATTTGGGCTCTATCAAAACTATAGATTTAAAGTTCGTATCAGAAGAATTCTACGGGCAGCGGGCGAGTTAGCCCCAAAACTGGCATAATCTGCTCTAACCCGCCGGAATAGATATCATATGCTCAAAGTCTTGATTAAGGCTGCACACACCGTCATTGCTGTCGACCAATGCAACGTTAACCATTCAAAACGCCAACTTGCTCGCCAAAATATCGCTCTTAAATGTCAACCGTTTGCTGGACCGGCACCATCAGATCATCTTTATCGCTCTAATTGTCATATCCCGAAGCAAAAATTATCAAATACACCCTAGATATTATGTAATTGTTGTATGACTGTTTTATCGGAACATAAAGGCAGCCACGATAATGAACCTCGAGAAAGTTAAAAGTAACTTCGAGCGGCTGTTTGATAAGAACCTGACCGACTTAGTTAGAGGCATTAGAAATAACAAGAACAATGAGGCGAAGTTTATCTCCCAGTGTATTGAGGAGATCAAGGATGAACTGAAGATTTCCAATATCAATGCAAAAGCCAACGCTGTGGCTAAATTGACATATTTACAAATGCTTGGCTATGATATCGGGTGGGCGGCATTCAATATCATCGAAGTTATGAGCTCTGAGAGATTCACCCATAAGCGCATCGGTTACCTAGCAGCCTCTCAATGCTTTAGCAATAATACTGAAGTCTTGATGCTGACTATCAATATGATTAGACGAGACTTATGCGCTCGAAATGTTTACGAAACTGGATGTGCAATGACTGGATTGAGTTGTTTCGTTTCAAACGAAGTAGGACGAGAACTATTCAACGATGTCCACAGGCTTCTCTCCTCAACCAAGCCATATCTGAGAAAGAAGGCTGTTCTGTTGATGTATAAGATCTTAACTGTCTTCCCAGATACATTAAGCGAGGTTCTCCCAAAATTAGAAGAGAAACTTGAAGATCCAGACCAGGGAGTTCAGTCATCTGTGATCAATGTTATATGCGAATTAGCACGTAGGAACCCCAAAGATTTTCTACATCTGGAAGGGACTCTGTATAAACTAATGGAGAATTCTTCCAACAACTGGATGCTCATCAAGATAATTAAATTATTCGGCGCCCTCACACCTCTAGATCCAAGAGTTGGTGAAAAAATCGTTCAACCGCTCGAAAACCTGGCCCATAGTACCTCCGCCATGTCAGTCTTGTATGAAACCATTTGTACGATCATGGCAATTCTAGCTTCTCCTACTTCGAAGATACCCAAATCGCGGGCCTCTGCCTATAGACAGCTATGTGTGCAAAAACTCAGGATATTCATTGAAGACAGTGATCAAAATCTCAAGTATTTGGGCTTGCTGGCAATGAAGACTATGCTCCAGATCCACCCAAAATCTGTTCGAGCTCACCAAGACATAATCTTAGGTTGTCTCGAGGACAAAGATGAATCGATAAGACTCCGGGCCTTAGATCTCCTTTATGGTATGGTGTCAAAAGAGAATCTTACCACACCTGCTGGAGACGGAATTGTAGACAGATTAATGAAACATGTTTCTTGCCCGAAGATGGGTAATAAGTTCAGAGATGAGATTGTCTACAAAGTGATCGACATCTGCTCTAGAAATGATTACTACTTCATAAGTAATTTCGACTGGTATATCACGGTTCTAGTAACTCTTGCTAGTATTGAGGGTGGAACAACTCACGGTAATCTTATAGCACAACAGTTATTAGACGTCGCCCTCAGAGTGAAGGAAGTTCGACCATACTCAGTGAAACAAATGGCAACTATCCTTAAACACACTGACAAATTCTCATCCAATTTTTCAGTCACTGAGGTTCTCTACGCAGCCTCTTGGATATGTGGAGAATACTCGGAGTTCCTCCCCGACAAGCTTGAGACGATGTACAACCTGCTAGGTGCCAAGAACTTCGCGCCTTATATTCATGCTATATTTGTGCAAAACGCGTGCAAGATTTTCTCTCGTTTATCACAAGAGACTCCGCCAGAAGAATTTGAGCCTGTGTGCAATCGACTTATTCAAAAGGATCTGCCTAACTTGGAGAGAATCGATGATTTGGAGGTGCAGGAGCGGGTCAAAAATTTCATTAATATTGTACAATTGACGCAAAGCGATAACATTGATTTCAGTAAAATGTTCTATGCGTACAATCTCAATCCAGTTAATATACAAGCCCAGGCTAAGGTTCCGCTTCCGGCTGAATTAGATCTCGATGAAAACTTGGAATATGACCCCGACTCGCCACTAAGCTCTGACAGCGACGAAGATGACGACGAGGAAGGAGGGAGAGAAATCGTCGGTGATTTCGACCATAAGCTAGCTGATCCTTATGCTGATTTCGACAACCCACAACCTACAACTGTGCACAATAACAACGAGCGCCAATCAAGAATCGCACCCAAGAGAGACTACGACATTCATTACCTAAAGGGAGAACACACTCCTTATAACCCACCGCCCTCAGATGCCGACATAGCTGACGGTCAAATGTACAATTCCATGTCTAATTCGGTCCACGAGGAGAGTGGCCTATATATCGATGGATTGGGCAACAAGAATCGGACGCAGGATAGGCTAGAAAAAGCCGTGGAGGCAATCCGCATAAGCGATGCACCGGAAGCGCGAGAATTCAAAGGCATCCCTGGGCTGACATCCTACAGTGACTTCCTAAAAAACAACCAAGTAAAAACAGTGAATTTGAAATCTGAGAAAGGCAGTAAGAAATTGAAAACAAAGTCAAAGGCCCCAAAAAATTCCAAGAAGGCGAAAGACACCAACGAGACTGCCGTCGAGGATGTGACCAAAGTCGCTACAAAGGCAGCTAGAAAGAAGAAGACGCGTTGCAAGGAAGCCGACCTGGTTTCTTCGGAAAACGTGTAGGTTATTCCACCGTGGGCAACTAAGTGAAGCCCCTATAGCTCAGTGGCCAGAGCGTTGGTCTTGTAAACCAAAGGTCGTGAGTTCAATCCTCACTGGGGGCAGTGCTTTTTTCCTTTATTCTAAGAGGACACGAACAAGCCGTTTAGATTAGAAGTGCTAAGTCAATTAATTCGTTTTCTCTAAATCTAAAAGATGTCAATCATTTTCCCCGATCGCTCTCTCTAGAGCTTGGATCTTATCACCTTTTTCAGCGATTTTCTTTTCCGCAACCTCTACCATGTTTAGTGCTGTCTCCGTCAAAGGATCCGTCGCGCCATTGTACAAATGAGAATTCTCGTACAATTTCCTCACATCGGCTATAAACTCTTCCTTATTCGAGTACTTATTTAAATTGCATCTGGTCCTTATCGTTCCAAGATCTATTGGATCTTTGACGTACTTGTGATAATCATTGTATCTCTTGGTGTTCACTGGGGTCCAAAATAATTTAGTATTAGGCAAGTCTTTGATTTCGTTTAAAATACCTTCGAATATAACTGACAGTGCGACCAGAGGATCGGTGGGCCTTCGGTTGGTTTGTTTGTAATCCGGTTTCTTGAGATAGTCTAATTCCTCTTGCTGGCTTGTGCGCTTGCGTCTGATTGCTTCAATCGGTATACGAATCTTGAGGGCCTTCTTACGGTTTTCCTCCATTTTGTCGATGAATTTCTTATTGATTAGTATTTTAGTATCCTCCGTTTTGATGATATCCATCGCGCACAAAGACGATTGTTCCTCTTCCTCGAATTCCTCCCTCGTCATTGCAACCTGGATTGATTGCGGATGGGCGGGACAAGATCGGTTGTTCTTCATGTGGCCTAAACCACCACATGCACTACATCTCAGTTTGGAACCGTCCTTTTCTTTTCTCCGCTTGATTACATGAGTAGAGTCGATAGTGGACCCATCAGGACTGATTGAAATGCGAGGAGATCTATCAAATTCAGCAGCTGGATTGCTTGGAGAATTGGGTGCTGTAGTTCTTGGCGTTCCACCAGGTGAGTCACGCCGGAACAACGAACCCGATGTACTTCCTGGTTCAATTGCACTGAAGTTTCGCTTTGGTTCGTGAACGATTCGCTTCTTACGTACCTGTTTGCGTTCCTTCCTCTTTGTTTCCCTTTGTGGATCATCCAATGAGGAAGCAAACTCTTTGATTGCATCTGCATCTTTAGTCTTTCGAATCTTAACGTAGCTATCAATTACTGCGGGCTTTCGAACAGTCTCCACTCTGACGTATTCTCTCCCATTATTATCTCTAAAAGTACGATAAATCTTGAGAATTCTATCTACATCCACCGCAGGAGGAGCCATATTGGACGATTCATCTATATTGTCGATCTCGACTTTTGTGTTCTGACTCTGTTTGACTTTCTTTTGCATTTTGGTAAAGTCAACACTATTATCTTCGCCGCCAAACATCATCTTGTGCAAATCGCGACGTTCCGCCTCTTCACGTTCGTGAAATAAGGCTTGCGAAGATTTCTTATTTTCGATCGCAAATTCTAAAGTTTTAGTACCTTGCTCAATTTCGGGATCCTCCTCGTCGTTAGATTCTTCATCATCTGTTGATAGAACTTCATCTGAGGCCAGAACTTTATTTTGGAGATCAAATATCCTCTGACATTCTTCTTTATAACGTTCCTGGTGCTCTGCGATACTGAATCTATTGCCACGAGCAAATTTACTCATTGATTCTTCCCCTGCACGAACTTGCTTGGTCGAAAGTTCACGGACTAGATGTATGACTTGCCAGCGAGGGAGTTTCGCTATTTTGTCCTCAGCTATACCCGAGTCTCTAAGCATGGCTTTAGCTGTGCTAAGTTTCAATCTTCTGAGATCTGCATCCGTACCAGTGACTGTCTTCTTCGGCTGGGGTTCCTTAATGGCCTCTTCCTTTGGCAGCAGTGGTTTATTAGGAACTCTTACATAGGAAAACCCCTCATTACAGCCTGTGGGATCGGCAACTCCGGTTAGTTGCAGTAAACATTTTTGCTTCATAGCGGAAATGAATGCTCTTGTAGTATTCCAGGGGGCCGCTTTCACCTCGTCATCCATCTCACGCTGCTTGTCCTCGTCGTCATCATCGTCCATAGTACATAAGGATTTTTCTCCGTAGCCTGCATCTTGGAGTCTTCTCTCCGCGGCTAGCATCGAATAGTAAGCACAACACTGCTCTGGAGTAACCATGGTTCGAATTTCGGCTTCTTGAGGTAACCTAAATTCTCCAGGCTTCTTCAAGTACCACATATTAGGATTATCTCCAGTTCTATTGAAATCTGCACACTGTTTCAATCTTTTACGGATTGAGCTTTCTGAATGCAGAGGGAAGGCTTTCTTGATATCATCCATTTTAATACGTTTAGGTTCAACAGTACTCTTCCAAAACATCCGGTAGATATAAACTTGGAGGAAATCACGAATAAAGTTATTCGCTTTCTTAGAATTCGGGCCGGGTACCTCAATAATCGGTAGCTCTTGACCAACAGTAAAGATAGTTTCAACTTCCCGTATAAAATATTGATCTTGAGACTTGATACAGAGGAAATCGGTGTGAGGTAGTCTATGCCTGTAGATTGGTGCTCTGTACATATTGTTTTCTAAGGTTTGAAGACTTTGACCAGGTAATAAAGTGCCCAGAAAGGGACTAGTGCTCACTATTGCTGACTCTCCATATTCGTATTTCGATACGAGTTCGGTCTCCAAATCAATATGGTGAGAGCCGGGTTTGCGGCGAATGTAATTTTTGATCTTAGTCGCCATACCTACCTGATTGAGCAAGGGCGGGTACTCCTCGGAGCATTCAGCGAGGATGATTTCTGCGTCTTTGCCTGACAGATCTTCAGCTGTATGCATAAAAAACATCTCTCCTCCGCCGGATTCGATTCTTTGTTTCTCTCTCAGGTGAGCTTGGTGTATTATATGCTTAGTTAATGATTCAACGCCGTGATGTATAGATTCAGTTAAGTTAGATGCGCGCGAGCGCTTGTTAGGTAAGAATAAGGGAGGTCTGTGGAATTCTCTTAACCTATCACGGTTCATGAAAGTCGGGAAAAATGGCTGCCGTAGTTCGACAGCAGGTGTTGAATGTTGTATGAGATTTCCAACGTTGGGTTTGAGCGCGACATCGGGGGTGACTTTGTATGTATAGTGTTCATCATTGGACACATTCCAGGGCTGCTTTTCGCACGCCAAATCGTCTGGCGGTGGCGAAATGACCTCTGGTTCAACGATGACACCCGCTTTTCCGAGAATAATTTTAGACCGCCGAACATTATCTTTCTTATCCTTCTGACTTTGCTGCGATAGAGCCTTTCTGCTTAACGCCGTCTGGCTCTGATCATGACCCACTGGAGTATCATCAGGAATTTGAAAAACAATGTTGTCATCATTGGGGTCCAGAGTTAACAGCTTTGGGATAGGGTATTTCGGAACTAAGTCAGCGTCCCATATAACATCTCTCTCCCATGTTCCATAAACTAAATCCTCATTTTCAACAGGAAATATTGAGTACCATGTTGGATCTGATTCGTCCGTGACTTGCTTGTTTTTATCATGCTTATTAGCCCTGCCAGTTGAATGGGTTGGCTGAGCTGAAATTTGATTCTGAGGCCTAGGAGCGGTAGTTGTATCACGAACTTGGTGGTTGAAGTCTGAGGCACGTCTATGCATAGCTGATGGTATCCAGCCAGCAGCATGACATTTTTTTCCTATCTTAGTCATAATCCTGGGCGCCTCATCCTGACCATCCCATATGACCTCCTCCTCCCAAGGCAACTGCGAAATCATATGAAAACAATCATCTGGATCTTGCGAACCCATTTTAGCTCACGAACAGCAGCCTCCCTCTCCAATATTTACAATAACGTTGTTTGTAATCAACAAGCAAAATGTGGATAGGGCATTAAAATATGTTTGCGAGAAGTATTTGCAGTAAGGGAATCGCCAAGCAACGGACATCTGAGAGACGATGTTAACGCGGCTGAGACACTAACGCGATTGAGAGCTAGATTTTTGGCTCCGATGCTACTTTTCGCAAACTTTTACACGCGCATGCTCCCGAGTTCGATCCCAGACAGTGGCGCCAATTATGAATTGCATTCGCATTAGAAGGATCTCAATTTGATGAGGCACGCAAAGCCCCAAAAACATACACTGTATAGGTGTAGATATGTTTTAGGATGGATAGAACCAAAATCAATCTGGACCCTAGGCTAGAAAAGAATGTCGTTAAACGACAGAGCTCAATTCTTCCTCTTCGACGCCCACATTGACCCTGTGGTGACTCGAGTCAATTCGAGTGTCAATATTTCTCGACTTCTAGAGGTTCTAAAGGTTATCGGATAGCAAATGAGTCTCAGGCAACATCCTGTTGCGATTGATGAGGCCAGGTGATCTTGCTGAGCGATGAGCGAAGATTGACCAGAGGGATGGAACTGATCACATCGAATATGAATACGAAGTTGCTACCCAGACTGTAAAAAAATAGGGGGGGGGGGGGTTCGGTAACTGTATGGATTTGAAAATAAATAAAATCGATAATGAATTTATTTTTTCGTATGCCGGTGAATCAGCTTAATAAATTACTATTATACATTGAGATCAACAACATCAATCCTAACAACAAGAGAAAGTTCTATCCTCATATCAGACGTATTCTTTGATGGCATTTTTGCCTTCAAGAGTCAGATCGCAAGCTTCAATAACTGCGTAAGGTACGATCGTGGATGGGGCCTCTTGTGTCCAGCTGAAATTTCTCGAGTTTCCTCTAACAAGATTTGTATTTGCAGCCAATAGGTTGCTCTTATCACTAGTATTTGAGTAGCCTTGCGCCTGATGTTGCGGTTGTTTGTGTCGGATAAAATCGTTTGGGGCCTGCAAGAATGCGTTGTTTGAGTTCCTTGTCGAGCTAGGCGACGATTGGGACGAGCTGCTGTTAGTTGTACTATTGTAATGATGGGCTAGTGAGTTAATGATAGTTCCGTTGGAGGATAATTTGACCACATGTTGATTGTGCGCTTGTAAGTTGGAACCGGTGAGTGAGGAGACGTCGGTGATGGGACTGGGCGGAAATGAGGTGAGTTGTTGATTTAGCTGATAGGTTAACTTTTTTCCGCCAACAAAATCAAGTGCGTGTGCTCGAGAGCTAGGTGGTCCCGACTGACTTGTATTCATATGATGAATATTGTCGAAGAGGTCTCCACCAATTGGTTGGCCGTTGATGTCCAACGAGCCCATTTGGAGTTGGATTCTCTTGTATTCGCGTTCAGCTATAGTCCTCCTGTAACGTGAGAGGGCAAAGATCAGGGTTGCCGCGAAACCAAGCAAAATTCCAATACAGCTCAGGACAACGAGCATAGTTGCGCTTGAGTTTGTTGGATTATTTATTGTCGAGCTCAGATCTGCGCTTGAGCTGCTCAAATTGGGATATGTTGCGCTATTCAGGTGCGAGGAATCAGGTGCAATAAGCTGGTATTGGCGGGAAGAGTATTGCATGTGGCCAATTTGGTACTTGAGATTTGAGCCAACTAGAGCGACAATAGATAAGAGCGGCCTATCCTTCAAGCGGCCAGTTTCATCATAAATTGGCGCAACCTTTTGCGGCGGCTCACAAACAACCTGATTGGCCAAGATGGACTTGATAACGCAAATGTGCGCGCCAATTGTTATAAGCATGTCCTGATCCAACTGTTTCATCATTAAATTCTCCCCTGGTATCACGAGCTCGCTCGAGAATTCAACCACTGGACTGGATAAACGAAAGAGCTGAGGGTCCTCATAATAGGTCATGTAATGTGGTAAATGGTGATAATACTCGTCGAGATTTCTCACCGATCTAACGTCGTCCATGAATAACGACATCTTGAGCTTCAAGCCGCCAGATTCATAGCTTAAGCTGATTGGTTGTTGCTGACTCTCAGACTCTTGGATGCCAGCTGAGGTGCCAGCGAGCAGGTTAGCTAGCAAATCGCGCGATAGAGCTGGCGTTAGGCAAGTAATGAGCGTATCGTTTTGAGTTATGCACGAGGTTCCGTTGATGACGTTATGCTTTTGCTCATGGTAGATCATAAGTTTAGTTGACTGAGGCGAGGCAAGATGATGACCGGCGATGAGTATGAGTCGGCCGCCCGAGACGAAGCTCTCTGCAGGTTCAATGCTGGTTATAATTGGATCTGGTAGGTAAGTGAATGGATATGGCAGATAATGGGTTGAGTTGTCGATCATGAGCGTGAGTTTTGTTATCCTAGTTGATGTTGCTAATAGATTTGGAGCTGTAATGCAAGTGATTTGGCCGCTTGAAACAAGCTCATGGTTGCTGTTCGATTGTAGGATGGAAGAAGTTTTGGTTTTAGAGGGGGCTGGTTAGTTGGTTGAAGTGTTTTGGTATTAGTCCAAGAGATGGCGACAGGGTGGCCACTTACTTGTCCAACGAGCACGGAATATCGTCCAGGAATACTTGAATTCGGGAGCCAATGTTTAGATTTGAGCCAGTTAGGTAGAGTCGAGTTCCGCCCGAAATGGGTCCAACGCGCGGATTTACGTCTGTCAGGTGGACGGCCTATGAGCGAGAGATTGGTTCTAGTTAGTTCAGGCTGGCTGTTGGTTTAGTGGTTTAGTTTGAACAGTTAGCTTTGGCTGCCATCACAATTGAGGCGGCCGCTTGCATCAGGTTGCACTTGGTTCGCATGCCTCGCCGCTGATTTATGGGCTTTGGAGTTTGCCATTTCGGTTTCGTTTACATTCTCGATTTCGATTTAGATTTCGATTTAGTGGCAAGCAGGATGGGCACCACCTTTCAGGCGAGTGAAAGGCCCAACAATTAGCCAAATTAAGCAGCAGCAGCAGCAGCAAGGGAGGCGGCTGGTGGAGCCGGCTGCTACTGTGGGGCGAGCGAGAGGGCGGCCAGTGTGTGTATGTTTCGTGAAATTTTTATCTCCATATCGGATGGGACAGCTTCCTGTCGCTCGCTTGCCTCCACTTGTAGGCGCCCGCGCGAGCCTCAGCTTGATGATTTATCCTCCCATGTTCAAGGTTGACAATAATGAATAAATCAATTACTCCTCGAGCGGCTGCGTTTGTCATGAGCGCAAGTTGCGGAACAAGCTCGAGGTGGAAGTAGTTTGGGGAGGAGGCGGACAGGAGAGTGGAGTTGGCTGGAACCGAGGCTAGCTCGGCCCTCCTAGAGTGGGATTCCACCAGGTGAGACGGGTGAAGGAGAGCGCTCTTATCTGGCGCTCGCATCGCCACCGTTGGCCCACGATGGGAAGGAACTGAGCCCAGCCGGCGACACCCAGGAGCCGGCTGGGCTCAGTTGGCCGCTCATGTTGGTTTTGCATGGAGCAGCCCGCTAGTGGCCTTCTGTTTGGCCACTGGCCGCTGCCCACATTGGCCACTAGTGGCTCATTTCATCTAGATAGCAATGGGGAGCAATGATACACACTAGTTGGCTAGCTCCCAAATGTTAGGGCGAGCCGAGCGGAGGCCACTCATGTTGGCCGACTATCGGCCGCTCCATCTCGTGGGCTGCAATTTGTCAATGCGCTTCAGCATTAGCGGGCCGAGCGAGCTGCGGCCGGCATAGTCGGCGCTGATTAATCGGCAGCGATAACAGACCAACTCTCTCGCCGCCGCTCGAGGACCGATATTGGCCCGAGAGTTGGCGGGCGGCTGGGCGGCCGAGTCCACTCTAGCGCCGGCCACTCTCTTATCCAATCATCGAGTCTCCCGTATCCCTTTGTTGTCTCCCATTGCTGCTTGCCGGCTGGCTTGGCCGCCAGTCGGAGGGCCGCGCCTCCCAGTTTAGTTCTGCCAGTTTGCGCGCCCAGAGGCCTCTATTATCCCCATCGGACATCTCTTATGTCATCATCGCCACCCTCCTCCTCCCCAAACTGGCCACCCGAGCCGCAAACTTGGAGGCGGCGCGCAAACCCTTATCGCGCTCGCCCATCGCAGGGGCGCCGCCCTGTGCGCTAGTGGCGGTCAGCGGGCTCCCATCGGCGGCATCAATATCGAGATATTGCGCCCCCTTGGCCACCAGCCCCCTAGATGGAGAGCCAGAGGAGTGGTTTTCAATTTTGCCCGCCCGCTTGGCCATCAACAAAGCGGGCTGCCAGCTGAACTGAGCCGGCTCGAGTTTGGCTGAAGGGAAGTGGCCAGCTCCGTGGCTCCAGTTACCACGAGCACCTGGATGAGTGTGCTCGTCGTCCGCTGAGCGCCATTTGCGGCCGCAAACCACTTGACGAGCAGCCGAGCGACGCGCCGAGTTGGCCCCAGCGCAACTCGAGCGCAAACTCTGCCGCCGCCGCCGCCGCCGCAGACAACACTTGGACGGCGGCGTTTGGGGCCACACGCCGCGAGATCGTGCAACTTTTCAATGAAAAATGCATCACTTTCCGGCTCAAGTGAACTCGGCTCATGTTTGGCCAGTTGGCTGAGCTCATGGCCGGTCGCTCTGGCCAACTTTGCATGCTCACACGAGTGGGCCACTTTGTAATGCTGATCCAGCTTTCACGGCTTCCTCGGCTCGGACCCAAGTTGAGCGTGCGATATGGGCACAATGAGAGCCGCCGCCGCCGTCGACGAGAGTTGGCGCGCGCTTTGCTGCCCGAGCTGAGGCCGCATATGATCGATCGGCTGATTCATTATTCAAATGTTGACCGCAAACTCGGCTCGAGGCGCTCCTCTGAACTCGGCAAACTGGCCACACCAGCGCCGGTTCGGGCGCACAATGACTGATGAGTCATTTATAATAATAATTGAAAGTTTAACTTGCCCGCAAACCAGAGTCAGGGGGCTCCTCCAGTGGTGTTCTTGGCCGGAAGCGGCCCAACTTCTAGAGTGGGGGCGCCTATGCAAATCAGGCGGCGGCGGCTGCTGCGGCCAATTATCCGTGCGCGAGTCGGCCACTCGGCCGCCCGGCTGATCAGCGCGCCGCTCGGGCGCCGGATTATGGGCCGGCCAACCAAGCGAGCGCCAGAGAGTTGGGAAGCAAGTACAAGATGACCTAATCTAATTTCCAAATCATCGCCAAGCAAAGCTGCCCCAACGGCGCCGCCATAAAGCTCCTCGCCCCAAAACTTGCTCGCACGGCCAAAGCAGTGTAAACGATGCAAGCGCAAATAGGAGGCGATGCAAGCCAAACAAGTGGACAGGCAGGTTGATTTAGGTGACAAGTGGGCCTGATTCAGATTCTATCACGCGTACCCTTTGCGAGAGGAGCTGTTGGGCGGCCGGCCGGCCAGCCGGGCTTAGCCGCTTATTGGCGCCCCACTCCTTGCAAAGTGGCGGCCAGCAGCAAATCTATTATCTATTTCGCTGGCGCTCGTTATCTCAGCAAATTTGGGGCCACAACTTTGGGCCGGCCGAGCGAGTTGGTTGGGCGGCCAAAGAGGATAAGTTAGATTTAATTTAAATCGGCCCAAACTTGGCCACCGACCAAGCTGAGCGCCAACAAGACGAGCAGAGGCAGAGGCGGCGGCGGCGGCGGCGGCTGCAAATCCGGCGGCGTCTCGCTTGCGGCAGCTGGAACGAGCGGGCGGCTTATGGGCGCGCGCCGCTCGCCTCCCATTGGCGGCGCCCACTTGGCCAGGGAGGCGCCTTGCTCGCGCGAGCCCAAATCAATCTGATCCCATTGGCCAATATCGTTGTTGGCGGATGTCCTTCCTCCCGCCACCAGCTCGATAGTCATTAGCCGATTGCATTTGGTTGGTTGGTTGGTTGGTTGGTCGGCCTAGCAAGCGAGCAGCTGACGTCGCTGCTGGTCGCAAGCTCAGCGCGCCACTGGGCTTGGCCACCAAAACGGGCCGAGCGAGAAACATGAGCGCAGAGAGGAGCAGCGGCTGTGGCAGCGGCAAGCTGACGCAGCAAGAGCGAAGGGGTTACCTGCGCGGAGGAGGCTGGCCGACCTGGAGCCGCTTAATTGAGCCGGGCTGGCCAATTAGCGAGCGGGCGGCGCTCTCAATTCGGCTCCATGATGAAAACGAGCCTGCCGTCATATTGTTCGCCGCCCGCCAGCCAAACTCAACTCCACTCCTCTCCTCTCGGCGCGGCGGCCCAGCTCGGGGCTAGTTAGCCGCCGAGCCTCAAGGTCGGCGCCGCAAACTGGAGGAGGCAGGAACAACAAGTCGTTATCGCCAAGCTCGCATCTGCGCCGGTGGCCCAGCGGCGGCCAGCAAAACTAATGGCGCGCATCCGGACGAGGGAGGAGAGGAGAGGAGAGGTGAGGTGAGTTGAGGTGAGGAGAAGCCAGGAGTGGCCGCTTGCTCGGCGGAGGCGCGAGGGGCTGGCTGCTGCTGGCCGCTGGCAAACACTAAATTGAATGGCAGAATTAGCATTACTAGCCTAGCAAACGTGAGCAAGCCAAACCGCACTCGTCCATGCGCGCAAAGTCAGGCGCGCAAACCGGGCGCCAAATGTTTGCGCTTCCAAGAGCATTGCCGCTTCTCTCAAAAGTTAGCCGGCCAACCAAGTGTCCGGCGCACTATCAATAATCGGCTTTGCAGCTCGTCGATGAATCCCGGAGCAAAGTTTGCCTGTGCAAATCAATTATCTCGGCCGCTTTGCTCTCGCTAGCTCGCTAGCTTGCTTGCTTGCTTGCCCGCTCCCTGGCGCTCGGATGCAACAAGAGGCAGCGGGGCTCAGTGGGAGCGTTGGAGCCATTTTTCACGCCGCTTTGCCCCTCCGCGCCCGATCTGTTGCTCCCGTCCGCCTTCCTCCCGCCCGCAAAGTGGCCGGCCTCGAATACTTTGGCAGCGGCGACCGCGGCGCCGCCACAGCCAACGGTGCCCATAACTTCCGTTTCGTCTGCTCGCCCAAATGCGAGCTGGCCGCATTAGCCAACATTAGCGCGCTGACAGTTGGCTGATGCGAGCTTTAAAGGCAGTAGCCAGTTGGGAGCCCAAATTGGAGAGGCCGCCAGATTCCGCGAGTCAAATAAACAAACTGGCTGGCTTCTTTCTCGCTCTCGCTCTCAGGCCATTAGTCTTGGACGTAGTGAGGCGCGCGCGCGCACAACTCCACGCGAGCCGAGGATGGAGCAAGATTTCAATTAATTAAATAATTGATTGCCGCCCCCGAAAGCGCACGCTGGTTGCGCCCCTGTGCTGGCGGCGCCCCAAAACCGACAGCCATTGATTCTGGGCCCGCTGGTGGTGGCAACGCCAAATTGCATACACTAAACTGGCTGAAGCTCGAGAGGCCGGCCAAGTTTGCATGCGCTCGCTGCTTGTTAGCGCTGCTGCTGCTGCTGCTGCAAACGGCAGCCCCTTGCCCAAGAGAGGTTGCCGCAAACAGGCGGCCCCAAACCACTAGCCGGGTTTTGGGGCCATAGGAGCCCATGGCCGTTGCCTAGCCGGCGCCACCAAATGAACGCCAACCAAATTGTACACTATTATCATTTCGCTCGATTAATCATTTCGCTTCCATCTATCAGGCGCAAGAGCGGAGAGGGAATCTTCGCCAATCCGCGCTCTCCCTCTCTCTGGCCCAACTGGCGCAATTAGAGGCCCATGGGCTGGACAGGCCACTTCCGGTGGGGGAAGCGCCTCATTAGTGCACAATTGGGGGCTCCCATTGTGGCGCGCTTTGCGTCGCTAGTCTAATTTGGGAGTCGGGCGCAAAGTTTGCTCTTGCAACAAGGTATGGCTGTGCTCGCTTACCTTATAATGGAACTTTTCGTGGGCACTTGTAACTCCGGCCCTATTTCCAACGAACACGGTTGCGGCCTGCGGGCCGTGCGAGCTTTGGCCAGTCTTGCACACGATCCTGCGATTTGTTGCCGGCGGTTTCAGTTGGTTGTCGTTGTAGTTGTTGTTGTTGTTGTTGTTGTTGTTAGGGTTTTGGGGTTGGGGGAGAGTGTTATTATTATTATTAGTTTGAATGTTCGCGCTTCCGCTGGCTGTTCTGCTGCGCTGCAAGAGATGCAAATCGGCAATATTTCATCCATTGTCAAGTTGCAGCTAGAGGAGCGCATTCATCTTGATTTACTCCCTCTCTCTCTCTTTCGCTACCTCGCTCGTAGTCTATCCACGGACTCAGCCCAGTGGTGCTGGCGGTGGAGCGAAACCTGAACAGGAAGTCGCTCGCCCATCCGCTCAGTGGCCCCAAAATATGATGAATGAATTCTGGGATTTTGGGGGAGGGCAAAAGTGTGGCGGCGCCGATGGGAGGACTGTGCGCGCCTCGCCGGGCTTTGTTTGAGCGGAATGGGAATTGGATGAGAGGCCGGGTGTTGGTTTGTTCACTCGAAAGCCGCTCGAGTGGTGTGTTGGTTTGGGATTCGGAGGCATTGAGGCGAGAAATTTGGGCTGAAGTCTCGACGATTGAAATTTGTCGGCCAAAATGGGGGGAGGGTTTTGCTTTGTTTTCCTTCGGTTTAAGGTTTTTTTGCTCTGTTTTGTTTTGTGAAAACGTTCGCGCGTCAAAGCAAAATCAATGTTGCGCATGAAAATTCAAATCGATCACAAGAGGCGAGAGGGTTTCTCCTCTTCGGCTCCTCAACGCAGCAAAATGGATCAAACTTGAGCCACTGGCAGGCGGACGGCACTCACCTTGTAGAGACACTGTACATCACTAGCTGGCACGGTTCGCCGCCGACCGAGATCTTGTCCTGGATTTCGCGCTCGTTCGAGCCCAAGTTGCTGCCCTCGATTGTGAGCAAGGTTCCGCCCTCCAATGGGCCGCTCGTTGGATGGATCTGGAGTGAGGCGATGGTTGGCGTCAGTTTAGCTCGCGTTATTTCGTGGTGGTGGTGGTGGGGGGGACGATTAAAAAGGAGGCTGGCTGGCTGGCGGACGGACGGGCGGCCAGTCAGTCAGTTGGTGGGCCAGTTTATGGGAGATGCGAGCAGAGTGAGCTGGCCAAAGACTCGACCATATCGACACACAAACGCGTTCGAGCCCATTGTTAGGACTATTAGTTGGCCGGCTAGTTGCAGGCGGCGCGTGATATATGACTCGGGCGCAAGTGAATGATGATAATATTGAATTTATTGTCTGCCTTGCAAAACTGGCTAACTGGCCGGCGGCCGAGGAGGACAGGAGCGGAGGAAGTTGCCATCATCAGTGGCTTATGTTTCCTCCCTCTGGAAGAGGCGACGCGGGCAAGCGCAAGTCGCTAGCTAACCAAGCAGCAAACTAGCTTTGGCCACTTTGATGCCTCGCGGCTAAACTGGCCCCAGTGCCGGTAGCCGAGCGATTGGGTTCGGCTGAGGCTGAGGCGGCGGCGGCGGCGGGGGGGAAGGAGGGAGGGGAGTTGAAACTTACCGAGTCAATACGGGGCGGCGGACAGGTTGAGGCTGTTAGCTCGGCGCTGCACTGATGCGCGTGCTGGCATTGGTTCTGGCACCAAACGCACTGATACTTGCGCTCCACGTTCGAACAAAGCGAGCAATCCGAAAGGCCAAAGCCAGTTTGGCGCCTGAATAAGGAACTAGCGCTTGTCTCTGGAGCGAGCGCCTGCAGGAGCAGCTCGTTTGCTCGCCAAGCGGCGCTCGAGTGCTGCTGCAGCACTGGACCGGCCGCTTGCCCGCCAATGCCGGCCCCAATGCTGCTCACCAAAGCGGGCGGACTCACTCCAAACAAATGGCACTTGTATAGAATCACTGGCGAGTTCGTATTCGGATGAGAGGGGTTCGGCCAGGTAAAATGGGGTTAGGGGCGATGAGACTTGATTGCGGTTTTGGTTCGCTCAAATTTGGGAAGGGGGGGGGCAACTCACCGTCGGTCATTTCAATCACTTGATTGTCGTTGTAAATCACAAGCAGTTGCGCCCGCTGAGTTGCTATCTCCTCCTGATAACTAAAAGTGCTTTCCTGACAAACAACCAGCTGGTTTCCCTCGAGAAGTCGGCCATTTAAACGAGCCTTCGCGCCCTCGATTTCGAGCAAACATTCGAGCTTTCGTTTAGCATTGTTGTTCGCGAAATTAGACCCAAGCGGCTGCCTTAGGTTCACCTGGATGGAGCGGCGCGAGTTGTTCGGGATCAGGATTTCGCCGTTTGCTTGACCCTTCGCTCTAGCCTGCTCAACCTTTGCCGGCCTGGACTCGATTGTGGGCGCGGACAGGCTGCTGCTGCTTTGGGTCGGCTGCGTGGGTAGCTCAAAACTATCGTCCAACTCAGCGTTTGTCGCAGGACACTGGCCAATGCGCTCAATGGAGACCCCAAAGACGCTCGTCTGGGCCAAGTCCAAGCTTTGCATTAGGTGCGCCGCGCGAAGGGAGTTCGAGTTTGGGCTTGGGGCCGAATGGGGTGTCGTGCTGATGGCGCTGGCCACGCAACCGAGGTCGGCGTGCGAGGCGTTGAAGGTGCACTTTGAGCTTAGCGGGCACCAGGCGCAGGACCAGCGCCGGCCGGTTGCGCCTGTGGCCGCGCCCGCGCTCAAACAGGAGCGGCAACTCGAGTGGTGGGAACAATCGTAGAGGGTAATTTCGCGTTCTATCTCATCGACGCCGCTTGTTGCGGCGCCACTTCCGCCGCCGCCGCCGCCACCGCCACCAGTCAAAGACTCTGAGCCGCGCGACGCTCGCAGGCCAAGCAGGTGCTGGATGGTCAAATCGGAATTTGTGTGGCCAAATTGCTGCGCTGAGGCCAGTCGAACGCTGAGCTTGGCTCTCAGCTGGTCGCCTCCTCTTTGCTCGTTTAGTTGGGCACGCTGGCCAGGTGGAGGAAGCGGGCATCCGATGACCACCGTCGAAGTGTGCAGGTTCAGTCGAGCTTGAGTTGCTTTGGTTGTTGCGCCCGAAAGCTGTGGCATTGGAGCAGATCTGTTGGCTAGCGCAAGGTAGTCGAAGTGGCAGGTGAATTGCGCCTGTGCTAGTTGGTGGGCCAGTTGCTGCAGGTTCGCGCTGGCTTGCGTTCGTTGTTTTGCAGATTGCACATGCGGAACTCGAACGTTCACTTCAATGGTTTGGTGGCTCGTTGTTTGTATTGGCACGAACTGTGGCACCACTGGCTGGTAGTCGGCGCATCTGATTTGATCAAAGGGGCTCCAGTGAAGGCTGGACACGGATTGAGTTGTAGATAATAGACACTCGTCGCGCGTTGAGCAACTACTGGTGCTCGCGCACCAGCCGCAGAATGGATCCTGCAGTTGGGCGCAGAGTGAGCATTCGTCCATTGCCGAGCTATTGTTTGCTCTGCTTCCTTTTGGCGCCCTACAGGAATTAATACGCAACTTTGCAATCTTATTCGGTGTGGCCACTATGGCAAACTGCGCGATCGCCGCTGAAAGGGGCGCCAATTCAGCAAGTTGCGGGTTGTTGGCGGGAATCAGGTTTAGATCTGCCAAAATCGGCTCCTGCTGCTCGTCCACCTGAACGGAATCAAACTCAACCCCGCGCAACCCGAACCCTTGATCGCCGGATTGCAAGGCAATGCGCTTGAGTGCGCCCGAACTAGTTCCAACTAGGAGCACTTGATGTTGGCGGCTTGAGCCTTGAACTGTTGGGCGTCTAATTTGTTGACTAGTTTCGTGATTCAACAGCTGAACTTGCTGGCTTAGGGGCGAAGTTGGCGCTTGAGTGGCAACAATCGATGTGAGAAGCTCGTTGTCGTAGGTTAAAATTGGACTTGAGGTTAGCGGAAGGGATCCGTTTAGTTTGAGTGGTTCAGAGCAAAAGTTTGCCACATTTCCGGCCATCTGTTGCGTCAAGTTAAGTTGAGAGGCGTGACAGGCAGCGAGTTTCCGGCGGCGGTCACGGTGATTTGGTGAGAGTTGGTTGAGGGGGGAGAAGAGGGTTAGCCTGCTATCTCATTTCTATTATTCGGAGCTGCTGCTGCCGCCACCAGCAGCGCCAACTATTGCGCTCGATCAAAGTGGAGCATGCGGGCCACGCCCACGCGCGCGTCCGCATCGCTAATTGGATTTGGTGGTGGAAGTAATTTATTATCATTGCGGCCGAGAGGATGCGACCATCCGCCTTGGATGGCCTTCTCGTGAGGCTGCTCGAATGGGCGCGGGGCTCGCAATGGCCGCCGAGTGGAAGCGGCGGCGCTAGCAGCTTGTTTGCCTACTCGAGCCAAGCCAAGTGGCCAACCGAGCGGCCAGCCAGCTCGCAAGACAAACAAGCAAATGAGATTGGCCGGCAGCTTGATTGATTAGCCGTAATAATCAAGTAATTCGCGCCCCCAGCCGCTGGCTCCTTGCGCTCGCGCTCGATGGGGCCCATTGCACGCCCATTGAGAGGCGCCCTCAAACTGGATGGGCCGCTCGCTCTCGCCTCGTCTCAGCCAACTGGCCTCACCAAGTTGCATTACCACTACTGTTGGCCAAGCCAGACTTTGCCCATGGAGCCCATTCGAGCTGGCACATCATTCATCTCCGGCGGGCAGGCTGGCTGGCTGGCTGGCTGGCGAGCGAGCAAGCGAGATTGAGCGCGCCCAAGTCGACAAATCAATTTCGTGCCCAACTCTGCGCCAACTTCTCTCGCCCAGCTCGTTTCGCGTCGGCGCCAGTCTAGCGAAGCCCGCTGACTTTCGACACGAGCGCCGCCAACTTTGTCACCCAATTGAGATCTCAAGCGAGCCAATTGTAGTTAGACTCCTGCTCTCAACTAGCCCCACCAAAGCTCGGCCAGCTTTTAAGTCGCCCATTCAGCTCCAGAGTGCTCCTTTCGGTTGCCCGCTCGCCTGCCAAGAGTTGACTCCCATGAGCAACCTCGTTCAGCGCAGCCAAATCTGACGCTCCCAAATCAGGGGGGAGTCCTAGTTGGCCGGCTGACTTGCTTGCCCCAAATGGAGGCGCCAAGTTTTACGTTAAAACTGGCGCGCGCCCGACACGCGAGAAATATGAACCGTGGCCGGCGAGAGAGTAGCGGTTTTATTATTGTTATCACGGGCGAATATATTGAAAAGTCTCGCTTGGTTTCAGGCGCCAAAGTCACCGGCAGCGGCGCCAGTCAAAAGCAAACAATGGCGCTGGAGGTTTTTGTTTTGTCTCGCAACGGAGCACAGTTGTCCAAGCGAGACCTCCCTGCGCCCCAGTGGCTCAAAGTGGCTGAATGCAAATGAATCCGCTTGCGGCCCACCGACCGACCTGCTGCAGGCTGGCTGGCTGGCTGGCTCACAGCGCAAGTGGCCTGAGTTTAATGAAAGGCACGTGAAATTGACGTGCCGCTTATTGGCACTAACTCGAAGAAAGCGAGGCGGCTTTTTCCAACTGAGATTTGCTCTCTCTCTCTCTCTCTCTGCTTAGCGAAGACTAGAGAGGCAAGTAGGCTGGGAGTTTAGCTGGGAGGCGAGCGAGCGCCCGCTACCGGTTCGTCAATGCCATTTGAACGGCCGCTGGGCGCACAGTGCGAGCGAGCGAGCAATCATGTCGCGAACAAACAGGCGCAGCATAGCTCCGGGCGGCACATAGCGCCGTTCGCGACTGGCTCCCGCTAGCACCTCCTGCGTCCGTCCGCCAATAATTACTTTGCGCCCGCTTTGCGGCCCCATGAGAGACAGAGAGGGAGGCTTGCGGCAAACTTGGCCGCTCAGCGCTCCCATGGCCGGTTAGCCTGGCCATCAGCAATCAGTGGCGCTGCGCCTTTGCTCTCGCTTGGGCCACATTTGAATGGCTGATTTTCGCCCTCCTTGCGCGCCTTAATTAATTTGGGCAGCCAGGTAGGCCCGCGTGCCCAAAACAAATCGATATATAAAACTGTCCCAGCCCTCTGCGCTTAATGTTGCATCGTTGCCGCCTCCCAGCTCTTTTGCCAGCCTGCCTGCCAGTCAGTGCTCATCGTTCGGACCACTAGCAAGCAACGGGGCCAATGGCCAAAGGGCCCAAAACTGTCCGCCCGGTCCAGATTTCCAAATTTTGATGTGAATGATTAATGATTTGGGGCCCATCTGATTGTTTGCCGGCCATAAGCGCATTTAATTTAGAACTAAGAGGCTGGCAGAGGAATTAGGGAGCGTGAAATGTCCCCTCCAACTAAAAGTCCAGAGAGGCTGGCCGATTTGGCGCAAGCTCCACTCGTTTTTAGTTTGCCAACTGCGCGCAAAGCCTCCAGGGCTCCTTTGTCTTGGGGCAAGCTTTCGCGCTCGCTCGCTCGCGGCAGTTGGCCGGCCGCGCTCGCACTTGCGGCCGCCTGGAGCCCGACACTTCCGCTTCTTTGCATTTGGCCAGAACTTCCGGCGAAATCTTGAGAAAACCGGGCAGAGGAGATAAAGAGTTTGCGCAATGTTTGCGATTGCGAGCTTTATATGCGCTCAACTTGCTCTCCCACCGACCAGCCAGCCAACCAGCCAGCCAGCCAGCCAGCCGAGCGACCAAACCTCCAACTGGGACTTTAGTGCAAATGGCTCGCCCATGAGAGGAGCCAAAGTTTGTCTATCCCCAGGCTTGCCTCGTCGCTCGCTGCGTCAATTCCCATTAGGTTTAGCTGCTTAAATATTTGGCTCCAAACTCGGCCGCCTCTGCATCTAACCCTCTGCAAGAGCTTCAAACTCAGCGGCGGGCAAACATTTTAATCATAACTTTTACGACCCATCCACTCGCCACTGGCCAGTTAGCCCACTTCCGACTCCAACCTTATATTGTGCCAGCGCGTGGGCGCGCGATGCTGGCGCCCACAGGCGGATATGATACACGTGCAAATCAAATATGTGCCACGCGTGGCCCCGAATACAAACTAGACTTGGTTTGCCTGAAAGTGTGGCGGCGCTAGTGTGCAACCGTTTGCCCTTCCATGCGACCATTCGCCAGAATTCAATAGTAATAACAATTTTATCTTGTTTCAAGCCAGCTCAAAATGACAATATTTCGCCCAGCTTGACATCTGACCGGCGGGAGCGCCGATTCAAAGTTTATGCCGTCGCTAGGAGTGCGCGCGCGCACGCATCAGCCTGTGGAGGGACAAAATCGAATTACCTGCCCGCCCGCCCGCCCACCTAACCCCGTCATTCGGTCCAGTTGGCTCTACCAAAAAGCAAATCCAACTTTAGGCCAGCGTTTTACATAAAAGTTCCAATCAACTTCCGCTCCGATTAACTGAAATCCAAGCGCGCACCTTCATCCCTTACCTGGCCAAGGTGTGCCGCTTGCTCTGCTCTCGCTATCGCATTAGATGGAGGCCAATGAAGCGGAAATCAATTAGATTCTTACAGACGCATTCTGGCCACCGAGTTCTGGAGGTCGGCGCGCGAATGTGAGCGCAAAGCCGGTGGGGCCAAGAGAGGTATGAGGAGTTATGAATGAGTCGCGGGTGGCATGGCGGCCGCAGGTGGGCCAGCGTGCGTTAGTTTGGGCCAAGTCTATGATTAGATGAAGTGCACATTATGCGCCAGCTTGCGGCGCACAGGTCGCAAACTAATGCAAATAAGCCCCTCAATTAGGCGCTGGCAAGCTCGTAAATAAGACGTAAGGTAAGGGCCCACTTGACAATTGGGTAGCCTTGCCTCAGCGTTGCTAGTGGTAGCGGCGGCAGCAGTTGCGCCAACTGATTGAATGGCGTTCATTAGGCGGACAAAGATGGAATAACAAATCACTTTGAGCCATTTGATTATCTACTTGTATCAATCTGGCTCCAGCCGCCGAAGGCTACAGACTGTTTGGTCTCAGATTGCAGACTGGAGCTTGTGGCTGGAGGTTGAACGAGTGGGCCCGCTCATTACGGGCCAACTTGGGGCCCCATTAAACACAAATTACGGGCAAGCAAGCTAGCTATCGGGGTTAAGCGTAAATAAATAGAATATCCGCGCTCGCTCTCAAGGAGTTCGAGCGCGGACGAATAGTAGATTTGGCCAGGGAGCCATAGATGTGGTCGGATTACAGGCGACTGGTTGACGCTGCTTGGCTCGCTGATAATGAATATGGATCCCGTTAGCCGATTAGATTCGGCTGGAGCCAGCTGGCGGGTTTCGAGGAGGAGCGCGAAGGAGGAACAAATGGCCGTGGTCCGAGCAAGAGGGGCTAAACTCAAGCTCGAATTGGAGCAGACGGTCCGCGCTGGTTTAGTGTTGGGTGAACTCGCCCGTTAGGCTCCAATCACAGATCAGTTCACGCTAAGCTGAGCAGCCTAGCTAATGTGTCATCGGAGGCCCAAACTAGAGCTCAAGGATGCAATCCACTCAGCAGGAAAGCGAGCAGCCCGATGGGCATAAGTTGTCGCCAACGCGCTCGCCTTGGCCAAATGGGCGGCAAATTGTTGGCGCGCCAAGATGGATGGGAATGGAAATTTTGTCGCCGCTTTCGTGATTGTGCCGGATGGAAGCGGTGAAAGCGGAAGTCCATCGAGACTTTGATGGAGGAAGCGAAGAGAATCAAACGTTGCGAGCGAGTTTGCGTCACTCGCAAACTTTGAAGCTGAACGGAATACTTACCCCAGCCTTTGGGCAATCGTTTACGCTTCCTGCAATGTAGTTCATGTTCCTAGCCTTGGCGCTTCCATTGTAACACATGTGTATGTTTTCATTGAATTTTCTCTCTATTTTGTCTAGCGGAAAGAGGCAAATGGCCGACTTTTGCTGGCTTCTAGTGGTGTGATCTTTGCTTTGCGAGAAGACGGCCGCTAAAACGGCCGACTGCGCCCGAATGCCCAATTGTTGGGCCAGATGAGAGCTTGCGCTGGTCAGGTGGGCATCCTGCAGCAGGTTGTAGTTGGTTGAACCTTGAGCCTGCTGTCTGGTTTGGCGCTTTGAGTTGCTAGCAGATTGGCATTCCAACGTGAGTTCAGTGTAACTTTGGAAACTCAAATCGCTCAGACAAAGGCGCGCTAAACGACTAGTGTAGCCCCACTCCTCCAGTTGCCTAAGAGGCGATTTCCGTTGAACAGTTGCAAAGTAAACAAAGTCGTTGTGCTGAAAGGCGTAAACGTAATTTACCAAGTAATAATCGCGCAACTCGAACGAGATATCAACTCGCGCTGAATCGGTGAAAGATTTTTCAATTATTTGCATTGACTTGCTCGGCGGATCGAGATAACGTGCGCTTATTGCTGGTACCATTTCGCGATATGGGCCCAAGCGAGAGTTTGTAGCCGCAACATACATGATGGGCCTCTGTTGGCGGCCTGGCGAGCTTATTAGGGCAACACTGGAGGAATGTTCATCGTTTGAGGCCACAGGCAAGGGGATTAGGTCACTAAAGTTGGCCAGCTGGCCCAGCTGGTGCTTCCGGCAGGCTCCCTGGTTCAGCGAGCCGCACACGATAAGTTGTTTGGCCTCATGGTCGATGGCTAGGATTTTGTTGTAATTATTGTTTTGTAATTGGGAGGCTGATGTTGGTGATGTGGCCGTAGCTTGGCCAGTTAAAGTTGCGCTCTGGCCTGAGGTGAGCGCGTGCTGGGTTGCTGTTGGAAGCGGGCCGCCCGCAAGCCTAATGCCAGGTCCGCCACCAGAGCGTGGGGCCGCCAAGAGGGCGTAGGAGGAGTTTGAGCCCGCTGTGTGCATTGTTGTGCCCGCGGGTGGGCGCCTATTCGGCCCAGATGCGGGCACGCTCAAATCGGAACCGTGGGCGTGGTGAGCGGGCAAGGAACTCGCCTCAATGTGCGCTATCTGGGCCAAACAATCGGCCGGCGCACAGTCGCGCGAGTTTTCAACCGCTGGCCCAGTTTTAAGGGCAAACTCGGCCTTTAAATTGGAGGCCGATAATTGGAGGAGCCAGTTGGTTGCGCCCACGTATATCGAACCAGTTAGCTCATCGATAGCAACGTGGGTGAAATTGATCGACCTATTGCGAGCCCCATACACGTAGCTCGGCTGGAGGTGGGCTCCAATGTGGTTTGCTGGCTGCTGTTGGTGGAAGGGTTGGTTGTTGTTTGCTGTCGATGTTGTTGTTGACGTTGGCAGTAACTGGGCTCCTGAAAAGGACTGCTGGTCTATGATGATCGAGGGCGAGGAGGAGGAGGTTGAGGTTGAGTTTTGTTTGAGGTTTGAATGGCTTGCAGCTGCAGTTGCGGTTGCAATTGTGGTTGCGGTTTCCAGGAGCAAGAGCGTAAGGGCAAGAAAGGGAGCCAACCTAGGCAAAGCCAGCGTATGGCTCCAAGGATCACACAGTTTTCTGCCTGGTTTCCTGCTTTTAGCTAGGTAACCAGCTTCGGTAGAGCCTCTAAATTGGCTCCCGAGATCACAATCTAACTCGAGTTTCGCCTCTAGCCTCTCGTTCGGCCTAGGGGCGGCGCAGATCCTAAGCGCTGATTTGGCGCCTTCGAAGTCTGCTTGAATTGCATATTGTTCGAGCCTCCCTTCGTGCTCTCGTTTCTTTGCCTGGCTTCTGGCCCGCGACTTCGGGCCGAACAACAACAACAACAATCCGCATTGTTGTTGCGCAAAGTCGCGACCACGAACACGGCTCATCCTATTGGCTTGGCATTCAGTCGCTCTCGCTTGGCGGCAACTAGGCAAACGACGACGACAATAGCGATTTGATCAATTAGTTGCGCCACATTAATTGAACCATCAAATGAGCTGCCTATAAATCTGGGCCAAACTACAAACGGCAGGATTGTCCTCGTTGCCTTTCGATTGCCAAAAGATTCAAACGTTTGCGAGCCAGCTTCCTGCTTCTTGTTCCTCCCTATCCTCTGTCTCTCCCTTCTAATGAGCTGCCAACTTTCTGTCCATTTGCTGGCAAACTCTTGGCTAAGAGGCGAGGAAGGCTAAAACACTGTTCGTTGGTTGGAATTTGCGTCCACATTCAAATGTTGGTACAGAGGGTTAAGGGAGTTTGTTATGATTAGTCATGACAAGATTCTATTGCTTCGGGAGCTTGGCTTCGCTTTGATGGGGGAAAAGGAGGAGGTTAATTTTTGCCACCCCGAGTCTGATCTATCAGCCTCCCGATTCTCAATCTTCTCTTTCTATCCCTCAGATTAAGACACTCTCTGCCTCGAGCCGGCACCATTTAGTTGGCGGCAAATGGCGCTGCTAATTAACATGTCCCTCGTCGGCTTCCCCTTGCATCCGTGAGCTTCCTCACTGGGAGCTCCTCTCTGACGACATTGCTAGATGGCCAAGTTTTTACGTCCGCTAGTTGCAGGCTAGCTGGCTGTAGCGTCGGCGCATAATAAAGAATCAACACTGCCGCCAAAGTTTATGGGCGTCGAAGCTGGAAATTAAAACCCTCCAAGTCTCACGTAGAATCAAGATGATGGTAGAGAGAGGGAGATAAAAATGGATATAAAACAACAATCATTTGCCTACGCGCGCACAATCAATGCAAACATGTAACAGAATTTTCAGCTTCATCTTTCCGTCGGTCAGGCGAGCTAGTAGGTAATTTACATCGTGTAATGCATGTTCAAACTACGCAACCAGGACCGAGTTACTTAATGTTGCCGCCGGCGTGCACTGAGGAAGGCGAACTCGGCCGGCAAGCTTGCTCTTGGGACAGTGAAGGGGAAGGCTGCTTTGCGCCGAAGCTCGGGAATCACAAACAGCCGCCGACCGGTTAAGGTCCATTCAAATGAGATCAGCTCACCTTTGCCGCAGTCCAATATCCTCGGCCGTGCGATACTTTTTCGCTCGCTAATACACCACTTGCAGGCACAGTACACCTGCTCGGCGGCCCATTAGGAGCCTCTTTGTTTCCGGGCTCCATTGTTTCATAAGTGCGAGTGGAGCATTGAGGCGAGCAGAAGTGGAAAAATGTTTCAACTAGCCAGCCAAGTTCACGGCTCAGAGAGATGAGCCTTCCCGAGCTTCTGGCAGTTAAGTGGTAAAAGCGGCGACCAAATTAAAGCCCATGAACATTAAATTTGGCTCTAATTGATCATTTTATTAGGCCAGCAAGTCGGCGTGAGAAGGCCGGCTAGTTTGCCAGAGTCAATGGGCCAGAATGGATTGGTGGCCTGAGTTGTGGCTAACGCAACAGTTGCAGGTATAAGTGCGCTTTGGCAACGCCGGATGAGCTTCAGAGGAAGCGAAACTCGCTCTCGGGGGGAACATAAATCATGGAACAGTATAGAAGGGAAACGATAGCTGCGGACGCTCTCTCTCACCTTGACGGGTCGGAAATGCAAATGGCTCGAAGCTTGTCGCCGGTTACGTTTCTGTTGTTGTCGCCAGCCAGTGAACCTCAGAGATGAGGGTTGAGCTGAGATTGTAGCACATATTGTTGGCTAGAATTGGGGCCAACCCAGACGCGAACACGGTGCGGCCGATCGATCATTGTCGCACATTGTATTGCACTTGCGTAAGTAAACTAGCAAGCCCAGTCTCGCGCCAAGCTAAGCCAAGCCGAACCGTTGATACAAAGTTCAATGGCGCGTTCATTCGCAAGCTTCCGGTTGCAAACTTCCTCTCACCCCAGGCCAGGGCTACCCATTGGTTACTAGCGCATTGAGCAGAGTAGCAAACAGGCTGGGCCATGTCAATTGGTTGCACGGACCATTTCACAATGGCAATTTATTGTGCATGAGTCTACCTGGTTCGTCAGTTGTTGCGATTTAGACGATTGAGACGCAAGGGATGCTGCCGAATGTCGCTATTTACATGGCCGCTCGTCAGGTCCCTAGCGGGGCACCTGGAGCGTTGCTCGCGCTACCAGGTGCGCTAGTGTTGAGATAGACTAAGCTCATGGTGCAGAAGCTGGTGTTTGGTAGGCGTAGAGGTTTGCTTGCTAAAAGGCCGAGTCGTAAAAGTGAAAAAGTCCGTTGACGAGGAAGCGGCGCAAATGCTTCGCTCTTATCTAACGCATCAACGCAATTTTGAAACCTAATACAATACTCGTAGACCATAAAGAGAAGCCTGGAGAACAACAATAAAAGTCGGGCCTCCATCAGCTTCCAGCTGATCCCATTATGCAAATTTAGTAGGTTACCTGTTTTTACTTTTCAAGAGCACGCGAGATGGACGGCTGGCGCGGCCAGCTTCCTGGCCCTCCGTGAGCCCTGATAAGAGAGATAGCGAGCTGAAAAAGCGCCGCCAGCTGCCAGATGCGGCGGATTGCGTTTTTATGAGATTTTCGCAAGGAGAGTTAGGGATCAGCGAGTAAGTGAGCGAGCTAGCGGACCAGCCAGCCAGTTGGGCTAATTGATTGCAATTGCGCTTGTCGTTGTACTTGGCTTGTTTGTTGGGTTTTTGGGTTTGGGGGGGTTTTGGTTGGATTGGGGAGGGAAGCGGAGAGGCGAAGTGGAACAGGGAAAAAGAGTGCGACTTTTGGCATGGAGTCGCAATTAATCAGCCTCAAACCTGCACGAGGCATTGGGCAAGCCTCGCGCTTAATATGTCGTTTTCCATGGCCTATTGTTGGTCACCAGTGGGGCTGGCAAAGAATCCGCCGCACCCGGATTGGCTTTGCAGCGCTCTGATCTGGTTTAGACTGGCCAGCTGGAATCCGCTTGTGGGGCTAATAAAAGCCAATAACAGAGTCTTGAAAGTTTCCGTCAAAGTTTCGCCCGTCAGCAGGGGCCAAGTTGATGGGCAAAACACGACAACAAGACCAGCAACAGCCTCTCAACAGCACCGGCCCTTGAGAGACTTGTGGCGACCGCAGCAGGATGAACGGCGAGCGGCGATCCAAATGGACGAGTGCGGTCAAGCTGCGCGTTTGCCACACAATGGCTGGTCTCCGGCTCGCTTGCTCAACCAGCCGGTCTGGTCCAGTCTGGTCTCTCGCTGCTAATGTTATTATCATGCTCTGGACCAGCGAGCAAATTCACAGGCAACAAAACGTTGCCGACGCCGCCGGTTGTGCTGAGGTTTAGGCTGAGGCCGAAGTCGGCGCTGTGTGCATGGACGCACAATGGGCACTGCAGAGTCCACGGAGACGCAAGCCTGAGAGTCGCCGCACACTAAGAGCAATGGGCCGCCGTCAGTGGCCAGATATGAGACGGGCGGGCGGGCTGTGCGCGCAGCACAGGCGGCCCGGACCACACAGGTAAGCGGCAATGGAAAGCCATTCAAATTGCTAGCCGCCAGCCAGGCGGTAATAATTCCGTTCGGCCGAAGTACTGAGGGAAAATTTGAAAAAGTGGGAGGAGCTCAGGTGGTTGTTGTTTTTAACTTCTTACCTTTGCAGCGCAGGCAAAGCCTGAAGTCTCAGGCTGAGACTCAGGCCTCTCGTCAGATTCTTCGCCTGCTCGGATTGGATCCACGCTCGGACTTCAAACCCTCGGCGCTCTGATCCTTCCAGACAGCCAAGATGAGGCTCGGCCTTCTCAAGAGCCCGAAAGCCGCAGAGGTAAAGGTAAAGTGCCGACGATTGAACTTGATCATTAGTTTGCTCGCGAGTCGAGCAAATTATTTCGCCCGCCCGCCCGCCCGCCTGCCCTGCTCTGCTCTACCAGACTAGCGAGCACATTCTCGAATCGCCACCAGGCTAGCCCAATCCGGCACTCTTCATCTGGCCTCAGCACGATCATGGGCCAGTAATGAATTGAGGTCTGCAACAAAACAACGACAACAACAACCACCCTGTCCGTCCCGCCTCTAGCGGACGCCGGACACACACAAAGTGCAAATCAAAGCTGCCAGCTGCTTTCCCCGAAACCCGATCCCACCAGCCGGCAAAAATCGCTCAAATTTCCATACAAATAACAAACCAAAACAACGGCCACTGACGACGACGACTACGATGACCATTTACCTGGCCGCTGCAACAATCGGCCTAATTAGTTGGCTCACGCAAGCGAATTTCCGGCTCAAGTTGTCGGGCGCACTCTCCAGCTCGCCCATTATTTGCGACGAGATAAAACTCAACAATGGCGACAAACACGAGATTCGCTCGTTCCAAAGAAATTATCCTGAAACTTGCTCGCTAATTCCCTTGGCGCGCATGTCAAGTGAACTTACCTGTGATGCCAACTGCTGAATATTTGACCCTCTGATTCGGCCTCCCAGTAGCTTCTAGATCTTCTTAGATCTCTTCTAAGTTGCCTCTCGTTCTCTATAATCAACAACTGGGCTGATCTTGATCTTCTTTAGCTAATCTTGGAGACGCAGCAGAGTTGGAACTATTGGCTTCCTGTCAACCTTGCTCTTCGAGCTTCCTGCTTCTAAACTTGAGCCTTGAGTTGCAACTTCCTTGCTGGCTTGATCACTAAAAGTTGAGGCTTGCATACTACAGATAAACAAGTAAATGGACCTGCTCTCTTGGGTCGCAGACTTTGAATGGTTCCGATGAGATTGCCAACGCATGTTCTCGTGTGCTCGCGTTTGTCTTGCGCTGAGAGCGCATGCGCTCCGAGGCGCCCGCGCGCGCCACGTAAGCGCCATCTAGTTGGCGCTAATATAACCTCCTCGAATACAACAGGTGCCCGCCTTCAACCAAATTAAGCCCCGAATCTCAATCACTAGCTGGCGGAGCCGAATTAATTCTCCTTATCGCGGGTGCAAGTATTTTGTGCGCCGGTAAAACTCCGACCTGAGGCGGCAACCAGATGATTGATCGCCTCATGGAATCGATTGACGTACAAGGTGCGTTCGCCCGGCTAACAGGCAAATCGAGCGTCCAGTCGGCCAGGTAGCCTACTCGCAAGGGAATCCCTCTCGAATTTGCTTGATTTCGTTGCACGCCAGCACATGTTAGATCTGCAATCACAAACATTTTCTCTCCCTCCCTTTTCGCCTGTTATGACTTTCACCTCGCTCACCTGGCCAGGTTGATAGATGGTTGATGATTCCGTTTTCTAAGACTTATTGGTTAGCCAACTCGAGGCTTCGAGGCGAAAAGTTTGCTCTAAAAAGTGGACCTGCGATTGGCACACACTACAGGCATTGCGCTTTGAATCTGGTTGCATTGTTGGCGCTTGCCTTAGCTTCGCCGGTGAGGTAACAACAACTATCAACAAGCACCAGCCCAGACTGGACGGTTGCGTGGATGTTTATCACTTTGAATTGAATTTGGTTGCTGGCATGAGTGTGGAAGGTCCAGGTTGAGTATGTTTTAAACCCCGCTCAGCGCGATTCTTCATTTGTGAGGATCAAAATGACCTTGAAAAGTTCCAGATTGAAGGCGAATACGATTGGACCCCATGAGGGTTAGAATGTAAGCTAATTTGGTGCAGTTAGCTCATTTTACAGTGGCCATCTTTCGTGATAATGCCGCCGTTTTCAAATACTAGGTGCAATACTAAAGCTACTGGACAAAAGATTTGGACAGCGATCGAATTTTCTCCAGCGAGCGAACTATAAAGACTCCCAGTTGAAACTCCTCCCACTGCGCGAGCTGCCAACTTTGAACTTGAGCGATTGGAGTCATGGTCGTTAATTTTGTCAACTTTAATCTGGCTATTGTATTTGAATCTCGCGCCTCTGAGGTCAAAAATAGACTGGAGAACTCTCAAGCTTATTCCTCAAGACAACAACTAGTTAATGCAGGTAATTTGTTTTATTGTCTCTACAACAAGCGGAACAACAGGCACCGCTATGGCTGGTGACCAGAGTAACAAGTTAACACATTATAGAGTGATTCCGTTTCCCCCCTAACAATAGT
>Ga0268249_1000179_pt1 | contig 40870 bp, 25 predicted proteins | sample AgamicAtPe_FD_200257 | JGI IMG/M metagenome (GOLD analysis project Ga0268249, IMG submission 200257) | Agave microbial communities from Guanajuato, Mexico - At.P.e (v2) (version 3) | ecosystem: Host-associated > Plants > Phyllosphere > Phylloplane/Leaf | place: Guanajuato, Mexico | collected... | reverse complement strand
CCCCCCCCCCTCTTTGCACGAGCAACTTCCCACTGCGGGCCAACAAACTGCAACAAACTCGAGCGCGAGCGCAAGAGGAGCCCCAATCTTCCTCCATCCAGTTCGAGTCTTCCACTCTCACGTGAGCTAATTCACAAAGCCAACCAACCGGCCGGCCCGCTTGCATAATATTCGCCGCTCTTACTCATCAGCTTGCGAAAAGTTGCCCGCTATCATTCATCATCCCAGACCGCCAGGCTGCCGTTCAATGTTTGATTTTTTCGCCTCCAAAGGCAATAAAACAAAATTTCCAAACAATCGACGCAACTTGGAGGGAGGAGGAGGAACAAGTTGAGCGCGTTTCCCCCCAAAGGCGGCCCCAAATCGCTGCAACCGAACGAGCTTTGCCACCACGAGCGGCTGTGCGCTGCAGCCGCAGCTGGAGCTGCTCGAGATGGAAGAGTAAATAGAAATAATCAGTTTAATCTGCCGATTTAATCTGCCGGCGCTAGACTTTGGGGCCCAAAACTGGTGCTGCAGCCGCTACTGCTTGCGCTCTTCCCAGCGCTCGTGCTCGGCGGCCGCGTTTGCCCGACCGCACGCGCTGGCTTCGGGGGCAGCTCGCAGGCGGGCGCCAACAATGGAAGAATGGCGTGTAACTAGCGCAGTAACTCGTGACAACCAGTCCAACGCCACTCACTCCGGCCGCCTCGATATCTGAAGCCGGGCGGCTCGATGGCGGCGGCGGCGGCGGCAGCGGCAGCAGTGCGCTTGCTCTGGGCGCCGCATCCATCGGCTCGCGCCCAGCTGGCGGCCGCCTTTTGGCTGGCCGCAATCGGGCAGCCATGAAGCCGAGGGTGACGCCGGAGCAGACCAGGCGCCGCTTTGGGCGGCAATTAAAATTTTCAATTAACTTCGCTGACCGGCGACGCCAAGGGGCTTCAAAGTGTCGTAGAAAGCGGCCGGCTGGCCGGCCAAGAGTGTGTCGGCTTTCATTAGGCTGAGCCTCTCCAAGTTTAGGTGCAAATTTAAATTCAAACTCACCTGACTGGGCAACATAAACAATTTTTCGCCTGCCAGCCGATTCAATTAAACCTGGCCGAATAAACGTGAGCCCAGCGCTGTGTTGCAAACCAAAACAAATCGACGCTTGCCGCCGGCAGCCCAGTGGTCGGCTGGTTCGGTCTAGAGAATGCCGGATGAAATGAGGAGAAGAGAAGAGAAGAGAAGAGGAGCTTCTCATTTGGACCAACAGTGTGGGCGAGCGGGCCTTTTCCGTGCGCCTGGCAGTCCATTTGAGCCCCCTTGGCCAGCCTGCATCGGAGTCCGAGAGCGAGAGCGAGGGCAGCTCGTAAAGAGGAGGCAAAATCAGAGAGGAACCCTCCTCAAGCTGAACCAGTTGCTTGAATAGGTGGTGGGCGCGCAAACTATCCGCTTTTATCTCCTTGCCTCTCGCTGCTCGCCTTGCATGATACCCATCTTCAGCGCGCAGCCAGCCTCTCCGCGCCCATCAAAATTTTCACACACACACACACCTGACGCCTGTTTGCGCGGCCTAGCCGATTGAGCGCGTCAGGCGCGAGCATTCCCCATGGCCGCTTTATATAATTCAACCTTGCTCCTTTCAACGCAGACCGGACAGGCAGTCCATCTCGGGCTCGTTTGCGCGCAAACGAACCATTGAAATTTATTGTTGTTTTTGAACCATTTGAGCTGATCCGCCGATGAGCATGCAGATAATCGAAAATCCGCGCATACTCGCCTCTTCCAGCTTTCCCGCCTCGAGGGCTACATTTCTGGATCCTCTTGATTTGCCGTCGCAATTACTTTGCTCGACCAACTCCAACGGCGGCGAGCCTCTGTCAAGTCAACTAACCTTTGAGTGGTATTGAATTGAGATCCTTTCTGGAGGGAACGTACATGTATGTATATATATATATGTATATATCAATCAATCAACCCGCTTAATTGCAAGCCTAATGAGCTTGCGACGAAATTCAGGTAGCCGCTCGGTGTTGCATTGGGACAGGTTGCTTCAGTGGCGACAATAAATCTTTGGCCAGAATTGTCATGCTGAAAGGCTAGAATAGTTTGCGCTCAATTAGATGGAACTCAAAGAGAAAGCCAGAAAAGGCCCAGCAAGACCATCATGGTCCAGACGATTCCGGCGCCAACCACTCGGTTGGAATCCTAAATCTCGTCCATCCCCTGGGACGAGCTTGAGTTTGATCTAGATCAAGTGGCAAGATTGTAAAGTGTTCCATTTGAGGGCATGACTCTAACGCTCAATTAAGTTCACGCGCTATTTTTCGCTTATCTCCACTGGCCGACTCTTCTCCCCAATCTAACGCTTCTACTTAGGATGTATTTTGCCAAATCCAACCCTCCAATCTCCTTTATGACCTGCGCCCAATGGCTCGACACAAAGTTCCAACGAGAAACTCCCCTAACACTTCCAATTGTCTTTCGGAAACGTTCACTCCCCCCCCCCATGCTCCTCCTCCTCCACTTCAACCATTGCAGATATAAAACAAGACTTTAGGGCGGCCCCAAAGGATAAATTGGCAGCCATTGGGGACACAGTCACCTTTGATTGCCTGCCACAAGCTTGGCCGGAGCCGCGAATACAATGGCGCCACGATGGCCGGCTGATCGAGCCAAAGAAGTCTCTCCTTGTCGATGGAAGCCCAAAGTATTCCGTCAATAAAATAGCTCAATCCGATTTGAATAATGGTGCCGCAGACTTTGGTGCTCAGGACCAGTCTAGGCCGCCACTTACGGCTGATCTGGAGCTTGGATCGCAAGATAAGTTGGCGGATATGTTCGGATCTCAGCTGGTGATAAGGCAAGTGGATAAGAACGATGAGGGTAAATACTCGTGCTTAATTGAAAGCAGAGGAACCCATCGCTTGATTGAACGCGAATCGCCGAGCGCCCAACTCACAACTTCCGGTAAGTTGGAGCCAAACCAAACAGCCCTGCTCTCCGTGAGCCCAGTGAACTCCAATTCACAAGCGCCATTGTCTAACCAAACACATGTTCCTGATTCAATGCAAGTTAAACCCTATTTTATCAAGGCTCCGGAGAGCAAAATTGTCCAAGTCGGTGGTCAAGTCAAGCTCAATTGCAAGATGGGAGGCGATCCAACTCCAGTGATCTCCTGGCGAAAGCACAATGGGCAACCTCTCACGGATAAGTGAGTATTGGCGATGATGCATATTGATTTGTTTTGATCCAATTAGGTTTTCGCATTCTTATTAGCTCACGACGGCTGGCCGATTGCCGCCAGGCTAGTCTGTTGATGCATTTTGATTAGAGTTGGCGAAATTGAACACATTTTGGGTGGGATTGTATTCAAATCCTGCTGATTAGCACAACAATAATGTGTGTAAATGTTCAACTGGCACGCAATGTCAACCAAAGCTCACGAGCAGCTGCCGCTAAGTTGCGATGGAAATTAGGGGCCCTGCTGGACTTTGGGGGCTAAAAATGAGCCAACTCTGTTGGCCATGTCCATGCCCAATCATGGATCGCCCCTCTCTAAGCCTGCATCACGCTTTCTGAGCATTCGCACTCATCATCATGGGCCCGGCGGTGGGGCAAACTCGCACGTAGCTGCACAACAACTGGCTAAGCTTGCACGATTGGTGTATTAATTGGACCGAGCATGTTGAGCGTGCCATTGACCGGCTCCGTCGCGTTTCAAAACTGGCCCAGCATCGATCCCCCTGGGCCACCAGTTTGGCCCTCCACTGAGCCATCCCTCCCCTCCCCCTCCCCCGCACGGGCATACCTCGCGTGCTAACGTCAAACCGAGAACCATGATGCTATCTAAACTAGCCTGGACCACTCAATCAAGTGTCAACATACACACGAGTGAGAACCGCCGCGAGTTTTGTATGCTCGAGACAAAATCAGCCCGCCTAGCGCGTGTCCAGCAGTCGGACGTGACAGAAGGAAAGAGAGAGAGAGCGCGCAAGCCATTCATCATCTCGTTTGTGGGACAAGGCATTCGAATGAAGCCCTGCTCTTGGGCCGACAAAATTCTCGCTCATTTGCATTCGAAGCCTTGAAAGATTTTTAGCCCAACTATCGACCATGATCTTCGTGCGTGCTTGTAAGTTGGCTTTAAATGGCTTGTAGTTGACTCCACTCCAAGTCCTCAGCTTCCAATGGCTGCCGTCGCGTGGTAGTGATAATGGATGACGAGTTTAGCGAAATAGATTGTCGGCTCAAATGCAATCCAATTTAATGCAGCCAAAAAAAGAATCGAGCGATGGATCGGGAATACCGAGAAACCTCCTTCTCTGCGGCCAGTGTGTTGAATGAATCCGATAGTTACAAGCTGGCACTGTAACACGCGAAAACCAGCGGCACTTCCTGTTCGAAATGGAACAGAAAATTTCATTGCGGTCGGCGCAAATTGAATCGTGTCCGAGCTCTATGATAATCGCTAAATGGTTACCGCTTTTGTCTCCTCAATTCTTCCATGAGATTCCGCTAGCCAGCTCCACTTGTCCACTCTAGTGTGATTCTAGAGGACGAAAATTTCTCACATCTTTCAGCGCCATCTGAACCATTAGGGGCCCATTGTGTGCCTAACATCATCATTATAGACAGAGGAATCGTCTCTACCGCAGGCTGGTTCTGGAGGAATCCATTTGTTCAGGGACGTAATGCAGCGATGACCCCGATGATGTTTGTCGTCCACCAAAGCTATAGTTAGTTCCTAAAACAAGGCTGAATCTCTCACTGTGATTCCTGTTTCCAAAGCGGAGCCTTGTGAGTGTCAGCATCATCATGGTCTTGAGATGAAATCTCGCACGACAATCCTGCTAGACATGGGTTGTAGGAGACAAACATGATTGATATACAGTCGTTGTTTGCTATCGTTTCGCCCCTGAAACCGTCTTTATGTCTCTATGGCCACTTCTCAACGGAATTGGTGATTGCATCACCAATCTCTCTCCAGCTGGACTAAACGTGTTTCGTGGTCAGGACTTCTAGGAGTTGGCCGGGCTACAAGATAAGTCAGCTTGCATAGTCAACTGCAAGCCATTGGACCCATTACGAGTATGTTAACGCGAGAGCGAACTTACATATGGGCTAGCTAGCACCGCATTGGGATGCATAGTTGCATTAGAATGTCCGACTGGTTGCCATAGAGCTCAACACGAAGAGTTTCTCGGATGAGTCACATGCACAAAATTGCTCCCACAATTTGTATATGACACCTGGCGTCTATCCAAAGTGAACACCGTGCGGCGTGAAATATTATGGCTCGCTCAACTCTGACGAGCGCTCGTGTGCCATACTAGCCAACATAAACCATGTCCAGGCTGGTGTTATCGTCACCGAATTCTAATATGTTTTATATTTCCTCCCATCTTTAGCCTGCTAAGACCGTCGCCGCTAGGCTCGGCACCAAGCAATAGTGCGCTCGCTAGTGTTGTTCTGAGCCTCTCCTCTCCTCTCCTTCTGAGTTTTCGTGAGCTGAATCCACAAACTGGATCACGTGCACCCGGGAGGGTTGGTGCGGTTATTGTTGCGACAACAAACTACGCCATACATCGTGCCGTATTTACTTTGAACACATGTGCCCCCTTCCTCCGTTCAGTTGGCTTCTCAATCGTTCACAATCACATACGCGTTAACCGCTGCCACCGTGGGCCAGGCGATGCAACTATAGACGCTCTCCTCGACCCGCTTCTAATACAACAATAATCAGTTAGCCAGACGAAATATTGTTTGATCAAACGCCGCTGTCGTTCGTATGGCTTCACTACTGCGCTCAACCTACCCATCCAGTGTACGTGCTCCGTCCATCTGGTTAACGGTTGCGCCGAGCGGTAGATTAATTCTGGCCAGCTCTTCACAGGTGTACATCTCCTTTCAAACCGTTGCACCGTTTGGGGCCAACTTTGAGTTGAAGTACAAGAGGCTAGATAGGCAATTGGGCGGACTGTTAGGTATAGACAGAGACCTATCCGTAAACCTCGCCGGCTACGCCGCAACTATTGAACAATTTCTGGCTCATGTTACTGGCTGCCCTCGCCGGCCGTTCAATTGACGTGAGAGCGAGATGCAAGGTTGAATTTTGATGGGCTGCTCTGTTCGCTCGTATAACTGAACCGTCTGAAGTTGTATTGTCGTCCTAGGGAGGCAAATTTAGGCCAACTCAATGGTGCACGTCAATTTCAGTCACACTAGAGAATTTCATTGCTTTTGTCTGGTTCGCCTCGAGATTTGGCCACAGATGACGCCTAGCACGTCTTCTCAAACAAGTGCAATAAATAATAAAAGACAATGGCCATTAGTCTTCATCACAGGTATTGGTAGTTTTGGCACAATAGGAGGAGTTGGGCTCCTGTGCTCGCTTGGCAAGACGTTTTCGCCACAAATCAAATCCAGTCAGGGCAAGCGAGGCTCTTCGGTCTGGAAGCGTCGGGTTAGAATTCTTTGGTCGTTTTTGTTCTCGGTTATAACAACGAGGGTGCTTGACACACATTTTTCATCATGATAAATCACTGGCGGCCATCTCGGACGCGTGCTCCGTCCATCACTTGAGCTGTTGCAAGCGTCCTGCCCACTCTGAGCGTCCTCCGAGTCACCTCGTATTTCATCTGGCTGGCAAGATCAGCGGGCTACCGAGACAGGCTGTCCAAACGCGCCGCCCGCTCATTGTAATCTAGGCCGACCATCTGGCCTGCAATCCAATAGCACCTCGCCTGTTGACTAACGCCACCTTGGCCTCTTTTCACACTGGCAACGACATTACGCAACCAACAGAGCAAAAATAGATCCCTCGGACAAGACACTGACTCTTGATCATGTGACAGCAAGCGACCAGGGCACTTATGTTTGCGAAGGCGAAAACCTGGTTGGGAGCGCAAGGGCAACAGCAAGCGTATCAGTCAACTGTAAGTAAGAAGCCTTTGGATCTCATCATATCCATCCACTCTGCCTGATTAGTTCAACTTGAGAGTTGTTGCATTAACTTGGCCCTAATTGGAGTGTTGTGCGTCTTGAGAGATTCATTTTTCAATACTCGACCTGTCGCTTGAATATTGCACATATGACGGAAGTGAACATGATAAACTCTAGCTGTCGCAAGACGGGCCGAAGTTTGTCGAGCGAAAAAGTTCGCCACAATTCGACGGCCTCCTCTGCGCCCTCTGGCGGCCATCCAGTTGGACCCACTTTGGGAGCCCTGCGCCGGCGCGCTTGCGTGCGCCGGTCCCAACATTTTCAGTGGTCAGTGGGCGAGAGACTCGGAGGGAGCAAAGCTCCCTCCTCGCTCCTCCCTCTCTGTGCGCGTTGTGAGCCCTGTGGCAGCCATAGCGAATGAATCTCCCTCTCTCCCTCTCTCTCGCTGCCGCTGGGATTCACCATCTAAGCCGGGATTTGCCGCACAAGCAACAGTAGGCGTTTCAACGGAGCTGCTAATTGAGGAACCGACACCATTATTTCGCTCGCAGTCTTCTTATTCCCTGTCCCTGTGCTGCGGCCCCGCGACCTTAGAGTTCTCTCTCTCTCGGATAGGAATTCGCATTGTGTGCGCCAGTGTTGTTGCTGCTACCACCGCTGCCACCATCACTGCTGCTGCTGCTGCCGCCGCTGCTGTTTGGGGCTTCAAAGCTGTGAAAATTTAATAATGCAGAACTTTACACTTGCGCTTTGTTACTTCCTTTTACCTCAAAAAGTTGCACACAAAATCACACCAATTCCATCTTCGGCTCGACCATTTTACTTGGTCTAGTTCTTCATTTGCATCAAGATGGAGGAGACAAAATTACGGTTCTCTCAATTTTGGACTCACTTTGCATATTGATTGCATGCAACAATTGTTCGTTTGGTGACACTCGACAATGACATCAAATGAGACGCCACATAACTATTCACTAGGCCACCGGCGCCCACTTAACTATTACAAACACACTTCAATCTCGTCACCTGCAACCAACTAATTGAACCAAATCCTCCCAATGTTAACCTGATTAATCGACACCCATCTATTGTGGCCAACGACACAAAATCCAAATGGATCCGCCCAATCGAATTGTATTCCATCTACTCACTGTTATCATACTGCTCACTTATGCAACATCATGCGAATCGCTCGACTTTATTCGTCAATATCCCACATTTCCAAACAATGCAGCTCGTCCAAGATTCACTGTGCAACCGGAGGATCAAGAGGTCGACAAAGGGGCCCGCGTACAAATCAAGTGCGCGGGCGAGGCGAGCCCAGCGCCAATCCTTTTCTGGTATAAGGAGGGCCACCGACAGCTTATGTTCCCTAGCAATATCAACGCGCCAAAACAACAAGCTGCCGCCCTAGATTGGCCCCAAGCTGCCCCATTAGTTTCAACAGATCATAGATATGGAAACAACCCCACCAGTGATACTAGTCCATCAATCAACAAACTCTTCACTATGCCAATTAATACCGATCAACCATCTCAATCTAGCTTCATCAACAATTATTTTGGAAATAGAATATATGTTGACAACCAGGGAACATTGAATGTTTTAAATGTGACCTCTAGTGATACAGGATATTATGCTTGTGCCCTTATCTCGTCAGTTGGTTCCGTTATGGCCAAAGCGAAACTAACAGTCAGACAATCGCCTGATAGCCAAATTGGCGGCACAGACTACTTCGATCCGGCCTCCAGTTTACAAAGCTCTATCAACATAAAAGGTGGCAATCCTGTGTTGAGCAACAGTAAATTCGATCTCTTACCTCCACCTGTCATAAAGTTTGGCTCTACAAACCAAACGCTCCCAACAAATACTAGTGCCACTCTTGTTTGCGATGTCGTTAGTCGAGTAGCATACAAGATTCAGTGGTTATTTGAATCTCAAATCCTCGAGGAAGATCCACCAAGAATCATGTTTGTGGATTCAGGAGCGTTGATAAATAATCTCAGAACGAGCGACTCGGGCGTTTATACATGCATTGTTACTGCAGCAACCGATCAAATTATGCCCGTGGCAAATCCATTCGAACCTCTAGATTCCTCTATGCTCACTTCTACCCCACCAATCCAACAATCAACATCTCATTCGACAATGCTCAAAGTTGCCAGTCCAATGAATCCAAATATACAATTCTATAGAATGGATACATTCGCCTATCCGTCATCACCCGGGCCAGCATATCTTGTGTCAACGAACGGAAATGATGCTATTACAATTGCATGGGCTGCCCCAGCAGACTCAGGTACTTTACCGATCAAAGAGTATATTGTCGAACACTATGACACATCGCAGGAGCACCTAGGATGGAGAGTGATATATCGTATCATGGGAAAGGAATCTCTACTCATCGATGGCCTTTCGGCTGATGGATCTCATTTTTTTGTTATCCGAGCAGCGAATAGTCATGGACAAGGTAAGTCTATGAACTGAAGATGTCGGATATTCATACTTGCGAATTGCCATTAAAACTCACACCTCCAACTCTAGGTCCATCGAGTGCGATTTCAGAACCGATGCGGACGGTAGCTGGCGAGAATCGTTACCAATCAGAGATATATCGAAGAAGACTGATTGCTGATTCAAAGAAATCCAACTACGATTTGCCTAACAGCAGAGCAGACATAAATTTAGCGAGAGAAAAACTGATGTCAATAACGACTAGCCTTCTGAGTCTCACACCAATAAGCTCGCAGAGTATAAAGCTGCATTGGTCGACTCAAATAACCGGAAATTCCTCCAGCCCGACAACATTAGACTCTATTGGTGGGATTAGCATTCCATCATTGAGCACCCCAGATATAAACGAATTTTTAGAGGGCTACTCTATTAGATATCGAGCTATAAGCAGTGGTGAGAGTCTCTTGAGTAGCGACCCGATATTCGGTGCCGGCTGGAACAAGTGGTCCAACAAAGAGAATAATTTGCCATCATCGTTGCCCTTGGTAACCTCCTACATCGACCCTCAAGATGAAAGCCAAATAAGAAAAGGCCCTGAACTCGTCAACTACTTTGATTACTCGCAGGAGTTCAACGAGGTTAGAGTAATCGATCATAATACTGAATTCTACACTATCAACGGACTGAAACCGTTCACTCTGTACCAGTTCTTCGTGGTGCCTTATTACAGAGATATTGATGGAGTTCCAAGTAACATATTATCGGCCCAAACTAATGAAGACCGACCATCAGTTGCTCCGCCAAATCTTACCGTACGTCCAGTTAACAATACTTCTGTACGATTGCTTTGGCTTCATGTGCCCCCAATCTATGCAAACGGAATCTTGCGAGGTTATTTAGTGAGGATAAATCGTAGCGACATCTTGAACAGCAACGCACAGCTAATCGGTAGCCGGTTGATGGCTGAGCCACCAAAGGTATTGACTCTCCCTTTAGAAGACGTGAACATAGCCCCTTTACAAGCATTCAACCCTGACCCAAGAGGAAACCAGCCAAATTTTCAACAATATGTTGTGGCTTACGACATAACAAACCTTACTCACAAGTCTTTCTATTCAATTCAAATAGCTGCCTCAACAAGTGTCGGTCCAGGACCCTGGAGCGATCAACAAAATTTTGTTATGGATCCCGACATACTGGCCCAACTTAAAGGGCCAAACAATGATTTTGATGATGTCATGTCTAAATCCTCGATCTCATCGGTGCCGCACTCCTATGGGAACCTTGATGCACAACAACGCGGTATCGGTGGTGTATACATAATCACATCGATCTGTCTGATTATTATATCGATTTTGATACTTGTCAGTTATTTACTATACCGAAGAAACAACCAAAAAGTGATAACCTGGAAGAAGACAATAAGCGAGCATTTCTCAAATAAGTTCTATATGCCATCGTCCGTCAACCACCAAAGCTCTATTCAACAAAACATTTACGATCATCAACAGCATCTCATTTATTCTGGCTCTCCCCAGATAGCTCAGCAGCCGATGCCTCCACAAACCTTGTGGGCCAACAATGGATGTTTAAACTCTAGCAGAACAGGATCAATCGTATCTCATGGAGGATTGATTTCGGTCAGCAATGATCCAGCGAGTTTGAATCGCAGAATGAATGGCAATCAAGTTCTCATGATGGCAGAGAAGGATGTTAACTCTAGATTCATCAAAAATACCCCTGGACATTTGATTGGTAATAAGAACTCGAATCTGAGTCACCCCATCGAACACCAAACTCAGATCATACACCATGGTGGCGACTACTACAGCGTAATTAATGGTATGGCTGAATATGAGGAATTGGAAAATCAGCAAAGAAACAATATACCCCTAATTAGCAACGCTGACCGTCATCAAACGGCCAGTAGTAACAGTGATACGAGTTGTCCCTCCTCAGTAACTCGGTTACTTCCAAATCAAAACTACAACAGGGAACTTCTAGCTAAGACTATCAGCGACAATCAGAGATATGAAGCAGTTCTACAGCAGCGTCTAGACGAGATGAAGCAACCAATCGTAACTAGCGAGAGAGGGGGACTTCAAAGTACAATACCTCTCTCACCTTATGCCACTACAAATCTAATGAACCACTTCCAGATGCCCCAACAAATCATCCAAAATCATCAGACCTCTCGCCTGGATCAACCAAGGCAACAAAATTTTATAGCTCACAACAATTGCATCACTGTGGACGATTCGCATAGAATTCTCCTGAATAACCCTGCGCAGCACCCAGCCTCCGTATTCAGAACTTTACAGAGAAATCCGGTGAATCTTCAAACTGCGAGAGCTCAGAAAGTTCCTATCGGTCAACCACATGAGCTAATGCAACAAGATAGCAACGGGAACCAATTTAACAATCGAGATCACCTCACTCGCCAAGCCATCGATCACGATCCTGCCGCCAATGTTATCTCAAATCCACTGGCGGAAGTGAAATCAAATTTGTACGAGCACATTGATTACTCCGACTCGAATCTACAGTTGAAGCTCAACAATCATTCTCAGGCTTACCATAACGGCTCAAGGGCGTCCAATGACATTATATCATCTTCAACTTCAACTGGCTCAATGCAGTCAACCTCACAGCAACTCCCTACTGAGCAGCAGCAACAACAACAGCCATCGGCACGTTTCAGACGAGGCCCTGAAAACGCCCACCAAGAGAGTGAAGCCCATGATCTCCGTGTATTTTCGAACTCTCAAGTCGTGCAGCGCCAATCTGATTGCGCGAGTGAGCGGCAAGCGTTAAATTATAATCAATCTGTAGACGTTGACTACAATCATGATGAAATGAATCAAGCTGATGAGACTACAGCTTTCCGGCGGAAATCTAGTCAAAACGATAATCAAAGAACTAGGCAGTTATCAAAGCGGAAGCGTCAGCAGCAAAGGAATCGCTTGCACAACGACAATCAGAAAGTCGGCTGAACGAGGCTCCTGCAAGACGCGCATTCTTTCAAAAGCTCTTTGAATGTTCCCAAACATATTGGACGAAACTAGCTGATCTCAACCAACCAACAAACAAATCGAATCCAATACGTGTACCTCGCAAAAGGCTCGAACGAAGAAAGTGCTTCCTATTAAAATGAAGGCCTCTCGGGGCTTGTTAGTGTTATAGTTTCATTTTGCTCGTAGCTTTCACATGATTGCTAGCGCTCGCATCTTTTCCCCCTCCCAACTTGCTTAGATGCCCCCCTCTTACAATGAGATGGGTCCCCTTGTGTTTGCGCGCGGAACTATTGTCTCTGGGACCCACTAATGGCGCGCATTTTCCCTGATACCCTGGAATGTAGTTTGAAGTTCTAACTTTGAATCTGGTCCTCTGCTTAACTCCATTTTTATTTCCAATGTGTATGGAGCAGAATGAAAATCAAGCCCATCTGGACTGACAGGGGCTGACTGATTGCTGAACGTGGAAATCTCCAGCATGCTTGGCGGCAAAGTACAATAAAGATCATAACCGCACAATGAGGCTAATGGAAGATCGGGGAGGCGGCGGCGGCGGCGGCGGCAGCACAAGTAGGAGTTCCAGACGTTCAACGAACCAAAACTCCGCCAAGCTTTTCCCCTGACCATGCGAGCGCTTTAAAGTTGGCTTTAAAGTCCACCAAAGAAGTTTTGCCTCCTCCTCCCTGTCTCTGTCGCCTCTGTTTAGGATGGGAGACGGTCGCCAATGGTCTTGAGCTGTACAGGTTTCAAGGGGTTAGCGTTCAGGTCGCTCGTTGTAAGGCAATTAAAATGCTCGCCCGATAATCAATCGAACTTTGTCCGCTTCCGCCGGCAGGAGGGGCTCGCAGAAGCCGAGCCCCTCTGTCTCATCGCTGGTCCGTTGGACTAGTTCTCCTGATGAGCGTCGCCCTCCTCAAGAGCCGAGTTCACCCACCTAAAAGCGGAGAGTCCGATTGGTCTGTCCAACTAGCCTTTTGTTTGCGCAGGAGCAGAGGCTGCGCAGTGTGTAGTGAGGGGGGGGGGACAGTGTCAAATTAGTTCCACTTGATCCGCTAGATCAGCTGTCAAAGGCTTCAAATTAATCTCAGCCACCTTAAGGCATGTTAACCTTCGGGCGCTGAAATTCGCAAGCCTGACGATTTAATTAGAGCTGAATTTTAGTTTATCGTTGATGGCGCGTCTGCGAGCTTGTGGAGGCAAGAGGATGCCTCGTCAAGCCCTCAGAGCGAGCACGAATTTGCCGCGAAGCTCGAGATTTTAATCAATGAAAGCATATTTTGCCCACCCTCCAAGTGCGTTGAATAAATTAGACACACAAACCAATACCAAAAACATATAGGACTGAAAGTGGCCATCTCTCTCTCTAGCCTGAAGAGTTGGCTGGCCAATTTGTTGGTAGATACACTTTTTGTCATTTAGCAACTTATGAGCTCATGAAGTTGAGTTACAAGCGGTGGAGGTTGTAAGCTTTGACTCCTCAAAGCCGCTAAGTTAGTTAGCCTGGAACTCAGGCTTACCTGTAACTACAAACTTGCAAGCTGGCCGATGAAGATAATCAGCGAGCGAGGGTTGCGTATGGAATCAAGTTGATCAGATGGTGATGTTTCACAAAATCAACAAGTGAACTTGGCACCAGAGGAGTTTGGATGGGAATTTGAAGTAAAGAGAGACATTAACACACTTGGACGAGTTTAATGGAAAACAGAAGCACCAGCATCGGCGCCAGAGAGCTCGATGAGCATCTTCCAGCTCCATTAGGCTTCCATGCTCGCGGCTCCATTTAGTTCACCTCGAGTTGTCGCGTCCGAGCTGAAGGACTGTGACTGCGACTGTGACTGTGCCCGCGACGATGACTGTGAGCGTGAGCGTGAGTGCGAGTGCGGATCTGATCGGCAGACTGAGGGCCATGTTTGGCCGCGGCCGAGCCTTATCGCTGTTGCGCGCTATCCACTTTCAATCTGTCCTTAAGGTTTGATAACTGGCTCAGCCTTTGCCCTGGACTGCGCGACCACCGAGCTGATTTGCCGGGCGCGATCATCGCCTGGAATCGTCGGGGGAGATTCGCGCTGGCGCCGAAACAAGGAGAGCGCCAAGGAGGAGCGAAAGCGAGAGAGAGAGAGAGAGAGAGAGTCAGCGAGAGGAGACGGAAGAGTCGAAGGGAAATAAATCACCTCACCGGAGCGAAATTATCGCCATCAAAGTGCTTGTTGTTTAGAGGCTAGACTCAGGAGCGGCAGGCCGCCCAAATGAGCTACCTGATTCAAGCCGCTCAAATTGAAGAGATACTTTTATTGAGCTTGACAAATCACTTGTTGCGTGCGCGAGGTTAATAGCTTGTTGTTACATTGAATTAAGTTTTCTATACAGAGGCTGGCGAGGGGTTTGTCCGCTTGGCCAGCCAGCCAGTCAGTTCCAGCACAGGCTTGCTAGGTTCTCCGCGAAGGCAAAGCTCGGGCCAACCTTGGTGGAGCTGGCCAGCTGGAGTTGGTCGCTGCCCAGCTTCCAGGGCTCCATTGCGCGCATGAGACAGGCCCAGGCCACCATTGAGGGCGGGTAGAGGGAGTACTTGAAGTCTAGAGTCGCGAAAATTATCGCGCGCGAGTTTGGACAGGAGAGAGAGAGGAGGGGCCGTGTTGTTTGTTAGTGTGCCGTTGGATGCAAATTGGATCGTGAGTGCGTGCAAGCGGCTGCTGGGCGGGCAGCCGAGAGCAAGAGAGAGAGAGAGAGAAATGGGCGCCAAACGCAAGGAGGTCATTTTGGTGCTTAAAACAAATTGTGCTCCACTTTTCCTTGGTCTGCCTGCGCGCGCCTTTGGCAGCGAGGGCGCGCAAAGTGGCCGCCGCTGCCGCCTCGCACAGAGCTAACTGAGGCTTCCCTGCCTCCGCGCGCCCTGTTAGGGGGCAGCACAAGTGCGCGTGCACTGCCTCCAAACCAAATCCAGAGCCACTGGAATCTCGTCCGGCCGCCTTTCATCTGTCATTAAAAGTTTGCGCGCCAAATTCAAGGCCGAGCTGGCCCGCCCAAGTGCAGCGCAGAGTGCAACGCAGAGAGGAGCCCCAAGAGCTTGAAAATTGTATTGAACTAAAACTTACCCAAACAACACTCCACTATCATCCGCTGAGCCTCCTCCTCAATGTCGCTCACAGTCTGCTCGTCCTCCAACCTCATCCGCCTAATTAGAATGTCCAGATAATCAACAGGTGTAATTAATGCCAGGTCCCATTTCAAGGTTGTGAGCACAAAGAGTTCCCAGGTTTTGAGCTCGTTCAGGGTTATTAGGTCTTGCGTATAATAGATTAGGTGTCTAGCTGGAATTTGGCTCGTTTGGCGCAACTTGGAGGCCAAAAGTAGGCCAACTGCGCCCAGGAGTTGCAATTGTGTTCGCTTGGTTCTAACAAATGATAAAAATCTGTCAACAATTAGAATGCTAAGGGGGAAAATGTCTGGTTGGCACTCCTCTGCCTGGCAAACGTCGCGCATCCAAATGGCCAACTCGCGCCGGTCGTTCTCGTTGAAGTCTCGCTGCAACCTGTTCTCGAAGTAGGATTGCAACTCTTGGCGCGTCTCGCTCGCTAGCATGCGACTCAGGACGCGCTCATCACTTAGGTAAACTGGATCCTCCATTTAGCTCGCTTGGCCTCCTCGCGGCTTCCTGAAGCTGATGATTGTGCGCTGCGGAGGCGGCTGGCTGAGTGTAGGCGAGGCCAACTTGCTTGCTTGGCTCCCTTGCCCCTTGCTTGCTGTCTCTAGGCTGCTGAGCTGCTTGAGGCCACCTTTCTCGCTTGAGCTCGGCCGCCTTCTTGCGAGTGTGAGTGTGAGTGTGTTTGTTTTGCTTTCGTCCACTTGCTGCTCGACGCGATGTGCTAGCTGGCCAGGTCAGGGGGCGAGTGAACCAGTTTGCTTGGGCGCTGATTCCGAAACAAAATCAGAGCATCGGCAGCTCGCTACACTAGCCTTCTGCCAACCGAGGCCCTGAGCGCAGAGCAACAATAACAATAATACAGAAGCGCCACCGACAGTTCCATCTGATGGAGCGCCGCTCTCGGGCCTTTGGGCTGGAGGAGGCGGCGGCGGCGGCGGCCAATGGTGTTGGTGGCGCCAGTGCATCTGTAATAGGTTTAGGTGGCCGGCGCTGTGGCTGGCGGCGCGAGGCTTGGGACGCGCGCTCGCGCGCATGCACCCACTGAGGCTGCGCGCATTCCAGCGGCACGTCAAGTGGAGTTTGCCGGCCGAGCGCACAGACAGGCGGACGGACGGACGGACAAACAGACGGACGGACGGACGGGCGAGGGGCAAACAGTGAGCGCTAAAGTGCACGGGCCGTTTGGGTTGTTTGGCGGCGCCGCAGCGCGCGCACTGGACTGGACCAGACCAGACCAGACCAGTGCAGACCAGCGCGCTCGCCCCTCGAGGCCGGCTCGCACCAAAGCGGCCACTGCGCCTGAATGTCGATGCGTAAAATAGGATACTCACGAGGGCCGAGCGCAGTGGCGGCGGCGGCCACTGCGAGAAGCCATTAGGATGTTGCCTCCGCCAATACTTTCGCTCTCGCCGCCGCACAGTCGCCGGCGCCTTGGTCGTCCTGGTTGAGGCAGTGGTATTAGTTGTTGTTGTTGTTGTTGTTTTTGGTGTTGCCGTTCAGCTCCTCTCCTCTCCTCTGCTTCCCATTATTCCTGCCCGCTCTCCTTGTCGTCGCCGGCTCTGCTGCCCCTTCCCCCTTCGCTTCAAGAGCAAAGAGAGGGAGAGGAAACAATCCGGCGCCACTGTCTACGCGCGCCGCTTTGCTTTGCTTTGTTGTCCGCTGGCCACGACTTCCAGCCCAGCGGCCACTTGGGGAATCCGAGCGCCGACCTTCCCCCGTCCAATTCCCTAACTCAAACAATAATTTAGCAATGCCAAAATTATAACCTGCTATCCAATCAACACTGCTGCCCTCCTCCTCCTCCTCCTTCCTCCTCCTCCTCCTCCTCCCTGCGCTGCTCCCCTATGGCCCCGCTGCTGCCGGCGCCGGGAGCGCGGTCAGCGGCTATCCCCGACGCCGGGATAAGAGAGAGAAGCCGCACTTTCTCACATTTGATTTCCTTGGAACCAGGCGCGCGCGCGCTCCCCTCTGGCTCCCGGCTCGCTGGTCCAGCGCTGGCCGAGCGAGCGAGCAAGCGAGGCCAACGCTAACCAGACCTGGGTCGCAGGCAGCGGGGGGATAAGGATGGGCCGATTGTGGTCCCTTTGGGGGACAAAGCGACGAATAGCGCGCCTCGTGTGGACAGTGGCGCCGGATTGTTCCCTTTATTCTAATTCAAATCGACTTGAGGGCCGGCTCAGCCTAACTCAGATTCAAACTCAAGACAGAACGGCCACGACTTGCATTCATGCAAGAATCCAACCATTGCCAGGCTAGACGAAGCAGCTCCACCGGCGAGCAAGGTTCCTCTCTCGCTCAGCTGAGAGCCCGTCGGACAGAAATTGCCGACGCTCCAGTGGTGAGGGCCACTGGCCGCCCCAATCCGACTGGCCCCTGCATTGTCTTTGCCTTGGAATGGGCACGCGGCCGATTGTGCGCTTAGACGATGGCGCCGGATTGGCCGGCTTCTTTTCGATTGAAACGAAGGGGGAAGGGGCAACAGGGCCGGCGACGACAAGGAGCAGCCGGGCAGGAATAATGGAAATACGAAGAGGGGCTGAGCTACAACAACAACAACAACACAGACACCGACTGGGCAGCGAGCGAAAGTATTGGCAGAGGCAACATCCTAATGGCTTCTCACTGCTGCTGCTGTTGCTGCCGGCGCCGCTGCCCTCGCCGCACTTGGCCTCACGAGTATCCCACTTTACGCGAATTTCACGAGCCTAATCGCTGAGATAAAGCTCTCCATGGCCTTTGCTGGCCGGCCGGCCGACCGCCCGGCTCGAGTCGGCCCTGGGCCAGAGATAAGCTCAACTTCTTGTACATGGTTCATGGGATTCAAAGTTTTAATGTTGAGAAAGGACTACGACTTGATATTTTGGAACGAGAGGCAACATAACTATGAAACTTCTGTTAGTGCCGCACTCGACTGCTAGAATTAGAGTAGCATTTCCCTTCATGAGTCCAGGAGCTATTACATAACTTAACAAAACAGATCTCAACACTTTTACACCTGTTCTTGGTCATCTACTTTTTGGCTGGACAGATACTAGTTGTTATCTCTACCGCTCAAAGTATTGCTCGAACTGGAATTGGCGACGCTCGAATCAGTTGCGGGCCTCAGGCCTGTTGCGGAGTTGCCAAAGTTTGGGCGAAGGGGTCTCAGCGGTTCCGTTGATGATGTCTTATTTCCTGCCTGTAGACACTTCAAGTACTTGAAGCTCTCTATCTTTCTTTGCTGATGTTCTTTTTGCCCTGCTAGGTCGTTGTGGTTTGATTTCATGTTGTCACCTATTGAATGATCACGGAGCATATGACTCGAGGAGGAGGTGTGCATATTCGATGTTCCTCTATTACCGCTTGACTCGTTTGCCATCGAACTTATTTGACTCGACGAACCACCTGAGTGGCCTAAACCACGACGACCCTCTTGACTCCTTCTTGGTGCCGATGCACTCTGCTGCCTCCTCTCAAGTTCCAATTTCTCTTTATGAGCTTCTCGAATTTCTTCTAGTTTTTTAGGATTGTTATCTTTAGTTCTATTGGACTGCCAATTGTCTTTCTCTCTCAATTCGCACGTGTCTAATAGCTTGAACTTTATTCTAGCTGATAATTCCTTACTCTTTCTTATCTTATGTAACCTTTCAAAAACTGGATCTAATGATGTGAGAGTGGTATGTTGCTCTGCAGCCACCTGTTGCTGCGATGCCGTTGGACCAGATTTCACAACAGCCGCCGCAGACTTTTGACCACCTTGGTAAGCGTTAGCCTTTGGGGCACTTTTTGGTGCTTTTCTATCTTTATCTGCAATTGTCCGGCTACATCTATCCAATTTCTCTCCTATTGTAGCTAATAAATCACAAAGGCACTCGAGGGATTCCTCTGACTGGCTTGGTTCGTTCAGTAGCTGTAGTATACAATGGAACATGATCTCTTCATTCAACATTTCTATCTTATATAGTTCGCCGATGAATTTGATCAGACCTAAACCTCTCATCCTGCATCTATACATCTCCTCGTAAAGCTCTTCATTTAACTGTTTCTTAATTTCAGGATTCTCTTCCTTCTCTATTAGTTCTTTACGACTTTCCAAATTCAGACCACTATAAATGTCGGTTTGAAATTGATTCTGACATCTTTTCAATAGAGTATTACCAAAATTTGTCGTTCCAGCCGTGATTTGTCTAAGATGGCTACACATCTGGCCATACAGAACACAATACCCAGGCTCTGCTAAGGCTTTTGCGAATACAATATCTATCACCTCTGCGAGCTTCAATTCAGTGTCAATATTTAGATCTGAGACAGCACGGGCCAAGTTGTCGAAGTTGTTTGGCGTCAATTTGTTTAAAATAGATCTAAATTTCTTTTTTAGTGACTCAAGTTCCACTTCGTCACTAACAACATCTTCTCTGACTTCTCGGGTAGGCTTCCATGGCTTTTCTGCTGTCTTCAACTCGACATCTTGGATGACAGCAGGTGGGGCGATTATTTTACGCTGCCTTTCTTGTCCTGCACTTCCCCGACCTCCATAGTTGTGCTGACCTTGGCGGCGAGCTTGGTCATTGTGGGGATTAGTTGGATACTTGTTGTTTGAGCAAAAGGATGGTGCCATCAAATCAACTTTATAATTTAACGAGTTTGGTAAATGATTGCCTCCCATGCTATTTCTATCATCATTGTCCGTCTGTGACAGATCCAATTTGCATATCTTCTCACACACATCCAGCATAAACTGCCTTGAGTAAATCTTTTTGCCGCTCCTATTTGAAATGGGATGATATTGCGTTGGTTCATATTTTAACGCCGCTAGTCCGGATTCGGGCTCCTCTTCCGTTTTGTTACTGTCGCCAGCGTCAACGTCGCCGTCGGCTAGCCCCTTGTCGCCGTTTGTCTTGTCTTTAGAGGGAACATCAGCTGCAGTTTCAGGCAAGTCAGGAGCTGACGGGTCCTGTGTATCCTGCTTGTTGGGCCCAGCTGCCGTCTTAGTTTCTTTATCATCGGAAACCGAAGTTGTGTGTGCTGGACTTGAATTTTCTTTTTCCTCGACGCTGTCCTCTGATATTTTCTGGAGCAATGTTTGCGCGGCTTGCTGCTGTTGCTGCGGTCGAGAACTGGCAGGCGAGCTCGGAGCAGTCTCTGCGGCCTTCGTTTCTACCTTTTCGGCGGCTTGAGAGTCCGCTTGCGTTGGGGCAAGTTGATCAACCTTTTTGTCTTTCTCTGCAGGTTGTGCAGAAGTTGCACTCATTGAACTAGTTGATACCTTTGTCTCTGCTGGTGCAGACACAGCAAGATTGGCTGGTCCCGTCTTGGTAACGGTCTGGGTACTTGTCGCCGGCGCCTGCGCCACCGCAGCCGCTGCCGTTTTGGCTGCGGATGCCATGCTGTTAGGCACAGACTCTTGGTTGCCATCGGTGCTGGACTCGGTACCGGCCTTCTTTTCAGGGACCGCAGCCTTAAGAGTTGCCGGCTTTCTAATCTGAGGCTTAGTGTTGCTGTCGTTGGCGCTGTTGTCCTCGGACACCTTCTGAAGCAGTGTATGCACGTGCTCTACTGATGAGGCGGGGGTAGTTGCTGTTGTTGCACTTGATGAGGGTTTGGTAGCTTGGGGCGAGGGTTTGGCCGACGGAGCTGGCGCGTGCGGCGGCAAAGGCACCTCCTCTTTCGTGATTGGATCCTTGAGCACAGCCAGCTTGCGCTCTCTAGTCCTGGCAACAGTTGCACCTTGGTTGGTTAGATTGGCCGCTTGCATCGGCTGGCTGTGGGGCCGATCCGCCGAGCTGATTGCGGGGCCAATAATTTGGGATGATGATTTGTTATGTTGTTGTGGCACATTCGATTGTTGTTGGGGAGTAACCATGTTAGATAGCGGTTGCGCTTGGGCCGGACTGTAGTTGGCAGGCTGATGCCACCCTGGGTAAGCATATGGTGGATATTGTGGGTAGGGCGCATATGGTTGTGGCGGATACCCACGCGGGTAATAGGGCGCATGTTGGTATGTTGCTACGGGTGCGTATGTAGCGCTTTGAGCAGTTTGGTGCGGATGTGGCTGGTGTGGTTGTTGTTGCGGCGGCGGTTGCTGAGGTTGCTGAGGTTTGGGTTGCTGCTGTTGTGGTGCTGGTGGCGGCTGCATTTGTTGTGGTTTTATATTGTGTCTCTGATTAGAAGGAAAATGGTCCAGACTTAGTTAGAATCAAGAATAGTGTGACTGTGGATAACAAGTCTCATTCAAGATTCAATATAATAGAAGGAGCGAGAGAATCCAATATTTTTGACGGAAAGATTCGACGAGAGAAAATGTGTTTAGTTTGTGTTTTTGTGTTGTAATGAGCAAGCGAGGTTTGCCAACTTCCGTAGATAGCAAATGAGTGTATGGAAGCTTTCGGCTCCTGCTAACGGCGTTGTCGGCAAAAGCGCGCATTTGTAAACCAATGGGACGCATGCATACAAAAGCGCATCCAAAAGCACCAGCTAGCCTAGCTGGCCAACCGAACCCGCAAAATGCAACGAAGATCCCCATAGACGGCACCATGCACACATGATGACTTGATGGCGCCGGCTTGCCCACACTAGCCTACATGTCGCCCTCTCTCGCTTGCTCTCATCTGGTCATATGAAAATTTGGGACACACAAGCGCATCCACTCGCTGAAAGTACGCATGTGTGTGTAACCAAACAAAGTCGCACCGGCAAAACCCACACTTACACTTGAGTTTGAGTCACAGTCAGCCGACTCAAGCCCATGAGCAAGGATGAAATGTGCGCGACTGACGAGAGGAGAGGCAGTGTAGTGGCAGGCAGGGCGGCCGGTCGAGCCGGCCGGCCAGGCACCTTACAGTAGTCATGCATGGGCCTGTGCGTTTCGGGATCTTTGTTGCATTTTTGGGATTGTGTGAGCGTTTTCGATGCGCTTGTGTGTGCATGCGTTCGCCCGGCTCACAAATGCACATTTTGCCAACAACGCCGTTATTGGGACCAAAAGCCTCGTAAGCGGCCGCCGTTCGCCATCCGCGGAAGTTAAAAAATATCGCTTGCTCACCGCAGCACAAAAACAATTGAATCACACTCGCTCGTCTTCTCTCTCTCTCTTCTATTAGTCAGATAGCCCCTCCAGTTGGCCCCTCATATTGTTCGCGTTCAGAGGCGTCCTCCTTCGAACAATTGGCCGCCATTATTGCGACTCAGAAGACACTTTATTGACGCCATTCGCCTATGCTGATCAACTCACACATGGAGACCATAATAGAGAAGGGCCAAGAGCTCTGCAAGGCCGGCGATGCCACCAGCCTTGCCAAGCTAATCCACGATGTAAGGCCTCAGCTCAACGACATGTCAAAGGCCAAGGCGGCCAAGCTGGTGCGCCAACTTGTTGATATGTTTCTCGATTTAGACGCCAAAACTGGCCAGGAGGTGCAGTTGTGTATCAATTGTATTGATTGGGCAAAAGAGGAGAAGCGAACCTTCCTGAGACATTCGCTCGAAATTAGATTGATTGCGCTCTACTATGACACTAAGAAGTATTCCGAGGCTCTCAAACTCATCGCCGACTTATTGAAAGAGATGAAGAAAATGGATGATAAATCATTGTTAGTCGAGATACAACTTTTAGAGTCGAAAACTTACTACGCCCTATCAAATCTACAAAAAGCTCGAGCTGCATTAACCTCAGCAAGAACCACAGCAAATGCCATATACTGTCCACCAAAAATGCAAGCAGAGCTTGATTTACAATCGGGAATCCTACATGCAGCTGATGAGAGAGATTTTAAAACCGCGTTTAGTTACTATTACGAGGCGTTTGAGGGTTACTCTAGTATTGAGAGCCCTAAGGCCGTTACAGCATTGAAGTATATGCTTCTATCTAAAATTATGTTGCACGAAGCTAATGACGTGCCAGCAATATGTATAGCAAAAAATACCTTGAACTACAGTGGGATCGACATTGAGGCAATGAAGAGCGTTGCGGAGGCGAGCCAAAAGCGCTCCCTTGCCAGTTTCCAAGAGGCCCTTAAAAAGTACGAGCAACAATTGGTCGGTGATCCAATCATTAGATCTCATTTAAATACGCTCTATGATGACATGCTCGAGCAGAACCTTTGCCGCATCATAGAGCCATATTCTAGAGTGCAAGTTGCGCACATAGCCCAAATAATCAAATTACCTCAAGACTCAATAGAAAAGAAGCTATCCCAGATGATTCTAGACAAAAAATTTGACGGTATCCTAGACCAAGAGCTCGGTGTCCTGATCATATTTGAGAATAATGAAGTCGACAAAACTTACGAGTCAGCGCTCGAAACCATTCAGCACATGGGTAAGGTGGTGGATTCACTCTACATGAAGGCGAAGAAGTTACAGCTGTAATCACCTAATAAATTCGTTATAAAACCAAGTTGGTTCTTTATTTAACTTGGCAAACTTGGTGTACCTCTAGGCCCAAGTTTGCCAACCAGAAAGTGTCCCTACTGAACCGAATGAAAGTAGTGTAGTGGGCACCATACTGAGAAACGAGCTAAAAACATTCTCTTGCATGAACTTCCAGAGATCTATGAACTCTATGGAACGTGAAAGTCTTGCGACAGATCAAGATTGAAAATTACAGGTCCTGATATCTCTGAGAACCTCGATGGGAAGATATGCTATCGGTCTTTCTTGTTAGGTAGACAGGTTACACTAAAGAAAAATTTTCTCGATGAAGTAGAGAATGGTAGCAGACTAACCGGGTGCAAGCTAAATTTTTTCGCTTGCGGGCTACTTTGGACACGATTGATGCGATCAAGTCTCGGATAGACATACGTCAAACACTGCTGCCTCCAGGGCATGGATAGTTTTGGCCGACACCAATTTATCTCTTGGTAGGACAGTTGAAGAAACGATTCGCTCACTGCTGATAGATTGTGAATCGGTGAGAGATATGAGTTTCACTTGCCACCTGTCTAGCACACAGCCACCGTTATAGGTAGTTAACAAACCATGAGAAATTGAACGGTCAAGAAATGGGTGCGATGCAAGAAACTTAGCAAACTAGTGATTGTTATGTTTCATACCCTGCTCTCTACCTGCCTGAATGGCTCTGCGAATATGTCAGCTATTCGCCAAAATCGTGGACTGACAAGAAGCCGGCGTCAACTTGGTCCCCACCATGGTGACTCGTATAAATTGTTCAGCAAGAAGCCAAACTCGATGAGCAAACAGGCTCCACTGTGAGCGAGATCTCTTGGTCTTACAATCGAGCTCTTGTTTGCCCAACCCTCACCAGATGGGAGAATGGTTTTGCTCTGGCCCACAACTTGTTGCTACCTCAATTTCTTCAGCTACCTCCCCCCAGCTATCTGAGAGTGGCGGCCAACAGCATTAACCCTCGCGTGAAACTGACCACCGTGCGCAGAGACCAACCAATTGTGTCTATCCGCACCTTTTGTTCGACGTCGTGCCACAGCCTTTGCTTGCCCAAAGCCAAAGGCAAAGTCTCAGCCAAACAAGGCAGTGTTATCGAGGCAAACATTGTGCCCTGGGCAGTGAGCGTTCGCTTCAATAGACTGGCCTCTGTGGGCGACCCTCGGGGGCTTCATCTTGCGTGCACCCTGCGCATCCCGCCCGCTATTCCATCCTAATGTCCCTTCACCGCAAACTGGCCAGCATCTCGTTGACCCACTGATTTCTGCGCACTCCGGGCAGGTGGGCGGGTCATGTCGGGTTAGATCTGGCGGGCTTAAGAACTCCATGGTTGGTAGCTGATTTGGCGTTTATAATTGTTCTATTTCTACTGAAGAGATCCAGATCTTTGTGCGCATCCACATCACTGGACTAGCTAACTTAGAATCTTGTTTTGTGTAGATTTGATGAAGACAATGTTGCTGACTCATTTCTTGTTGCAAAGCCTTCGCTTTGCTCGATTAGTATCAGTGGTTGGAGACCCTTCGCTGACTAAGAGAGTCTTTGCTAGGATATAGAATTCATTCCCATTGGCAAGCATCTCTAATTTGACCTCTCGTGATTGGGCTTTGAAAGGTCCGTCCTCGCCAAGCAACTTTGTTGAGACTCGACTCCCGAACACGCCCTCCTGCTCGCCACATGCTGCCACGCCCCCACCCGATGCGCCGAATCTCAGGTTGGAAGTTCCAGTGAATCTCGAGATGACCACTCGGTTCGCGCTTCTGTCCATGGAAGGAGCCCACGCAAACTTGGGATTGTCATTGTTCAAAAAATTCTCTATTTATCCCATCGAAGCTTCGATAATTTCAACTTAGAAGCCTGTAATTGAAACTTGCTCACTTCGATCTAGAAACCATGACACACCTTACGAGATGAGAGTTTTTGTAAAAAAGAATGAGACCAGTTCGAGTTAGAATCTATTTGTACACCTGTTGCAACCACCATCACCATGTACATGATGCAATGGCTAACAAGCCATGAAAATGCGCAAATCAATCCCGGCATTTGGCTTGAGGATGAGATAACTTCAATTAAGCAAAACAAATCCCCAGAAACAAGAATGATCTCAAAAATCAATACTGGATGTTCGCGCTCAGGCGGTTCTCGCCGCTTGATGGGAGCCTTCAACCCTTTAGTAGCCATTCTAATGATGTCAGTGATTTTAGCTCAAACCAATTATTCACACTCTTTACGAGAACAACCCACTGAACAAATGCATCAAAAACAAGTCAACAACATTTGCCCTAAAAATTGGATTCATTTGGCTCAAAAGTGTTATAAAATCCTACATAGCCCAAGAAATTATGCAAGCGCAACAGTTCGTTGTAGGGACTTATTTGCCGAGTTGACCATCATTGAGGATGAATCCTCAAAAGAGAAGGAGTCCTCGGCTACTTCAAACACTAACATAATGGCCTATCTATCCTCGGAGCAGCGAAAATCTGAGCAACAACGACAGTATTATGTTAATTTGAGTCTTGACTTGATGAATCAATTCAGGGAAAGGCAGAACAATGGTTACTATGCCGATGCATCAAGCACAGACTCTTACGATCATGTAGATACGGATATGTCCGCATCGGACCTCTGGCTTCCACGAGACGATCCATCTATAGCTAACATAACTAATAATGCTTACGATAAGGATGGCCCAAACGCTTTTGTACTTGCCTTCTCCCATCACTATATGCGATGGGGCATAGTTCCTATATCTCCAACGAGGAAAATGCCATTTATATGTGAAAGACCAGTAGATTCGGGGAACTCGAACGCGCAACAGTCGCCATCTTTAAACGTCGCATCCGATCAAACTCGAACCGTTGATCAGAAACGCACGATCACGGCTGTTAGTCAGAGTTCTACAGGCTCTGTAACCGGTCAAAATCCACTGATTGCAAGCTCACTAGATTCAAGGAGGGCTCTCGAAAGAGAAAGTACAACTACAGTACAACCGGAAGCGTCGAGCGTCCTGTTCCGGGAATTCCCTCAAGATCAGAGCATAGTTCTGGGCTCGACCGCAGAGATGAGGTGCAGTCCTTTAGAGAGTGAATCTACACTGAGCTGGACGTTCAATGGTGGAAATCTAACTCAATCGAATAGGGTTCGCTCATACTCAAACGGTACCCTGCGGATCGAACATGTGCGATTTGCGGATTATGGAAATTATACTTGTACTATCCACTCTGGTGGTGCTAGTGAATCAAAGTCAGCACGTCTCGAAATCATAGAGAAACCACATCAACCTGAATACATCACTGCCGAGTTATTGGACAAATTATCTACAAGTGTGCGCATCAAGTGGACACCCGGTTTCAATGGTAACAGTCCGATTACCAAGTATTTGGTGGAGATGCGAACAGTCAATAATGATAATATAGAGGGCGAGATCAGTTCAATCATGCAATCGAATTCGTGGGAAGTCGCCAAGGCCAATATATCGGCTGATCAGACAAGCGTCATCATACCGGACTTGAAGCCAGCAAAAAAATACATATTCCGTATCAAAGCAACCAACAAGATCGGGACTGGGGACCCGAGCTTGCCCACTAAGCATCCTATTGAGGTACCTGTGCAGCCTCCAAGCATGCCGCCGGAAAATCCATCCGGCTCGCCCAAGTCTTCGACGTCGATCGCAATTCATTGGCTCCCTCCACCTGTTGACTCTCATAATGGTTTGCTCAAAGGGTACAAGATAAGGCACAAGCTAGCGGGTTATGCAAGCGATTCAGATTGGTACACGAATGACGTAACAGACGCAGCGCGACTGACTTACGTTCTTGACGATCTAATTGCATGGCAAAACTACGAGATTCAAATCGCTGCCGAAAACGACAAAGGAGTAGGACCGTTTTGCTCTAGTATATTTGTTAGAACGAAAGAAGGTAAACCTGACAAGGGTCCGAGAAGTGTTACCGCTGAGGCCGTGAGTTCAACCGTGGTGAAAATCAATTGGAATCCTCCGCCACCCCAACGTATAAACGGAATCAATCAAGGTTACAAAGTCGAAGCCTGGTATGATCTTAATCATTCTCAACTTGCAAAAGAGATGATAGTACCCCATAACACAGAGTCGCCATTTCACTCTGCAAATTTAGACGGCCTTTTACCATATACAGAATACTTCATCAGTGTGAAGTGTTTCACTAGCGCTGGCGATGGACCTCCTAACGAAGATATTGTAATGGTCAAGACTAAACAGGATCTGCCTGAAGCAGTTACAGCGCTAGAATTCGCAGATGTTTTAGATAAAAGCTTACGAATTCTCTGGAAAGCCCCGAAAAGGACTAACGGGGAGCTCGATCATTATACGTTAGAATACTCTGAAACTTCTGCGAGCGATAAGAAAATAATCAAGAACTTTCCAGCCGTTGCAACAGAAGCTCGAATCACTGATCTCATCCCTCAGACTTCATACACTTTTAAGATATATGCCTACACGAGCATAGGTCCCGGTCCAAGCAAAGTTAATCAGACAACCACAACGGTGCCGCCTGTTTTACCCGAGCCTCCATCTAATCTCGTATACTCTGACGTTGGGCCTCATTCAGTCACCATCCAGTTTAGCCCAGGATTTGACGGAAACGCCGCGATCGAAAAATGGATCGCTGAAGCCCTAACACCTGTGCGTGGTGACTATAGCCCTAGGTGGACGGTGGTTTATGTTTCTACGAACCACACAGTGCCCAATAAGGTTGTTGTCCGCAACCTCCAGCCTTTCACTCGATATAAAATACGGTTGACACCAGCAAACATTGTCGGACAGAGTCGATACCCATCAGAGCCATCATTGGAGTTTCAGACTGCTCAGGTGGAGCCCGAGCATCCGCCCAAGGATCTCACGATTGAGGATATCAAATCGAATTCGGTTGTGGCGCGTTGGCTACCGCTAACCAATAATCTCTGGCTTGGTAACCCTCGTGGCTACAATCTTACTTGGGTAGAGAGTGGGAACTCAACAATAATGTACCATCTGATCAGCGATCCTCGCGTTGATTTTTATCTCATCAAGGATTTGGAAGAATTCACCGATTATTCATTCAGAATTCAAGCCGTAAACGAGGCTGGTTCGAGTCCACCAAGCGAACCGATACTTGTAACAACCCTCGAAGATGTTCCCTCTTCAGGTCCAACTAATCTTACTGCTCATCCAATCTCTTCGAGCGCTATCTCTATTGATTGGAATCCTGTTCCAAGAAAGCATCGGAATGGCATTATAAGAGGTTACAAAATACAATATCAATCATTGAATCCTGATGCTCCACTTCAGCACAAGGCAGTAGAAGATAATAGCACAAGACGTATCACTCTAACTGATCTAAAAGCTTTCACAACCTATAAGTTGGCTGTTGCTGCATTCACAAATGCCGGTGATGGTGTCTATAGTACTGTGTTGAACGTGCAAACTCTCGAAGATACTCCTGGGATGCCTCAAAACCTTTCTTTTCCGGTTGTATCCCAAACAGCAGCCAGAATATTGTGGGATCCGCCAGAAGAACCAAATGGTGACATACTCGGTTACAAAGTCTCCTATCATGCTCTAACCGAGGGCAGTAAAGAAGTGGCCTCACACGAACTTCATCAGAATGAGAGAACATTCAAAGCCAGCAACCTCAAACCTGACACACATTACGTTTTCACGGTTACCGCAAAAACCAAAGAAGGCTGGGGCCAGCAGGCTAGTGTCCTGCTTTACACTTATGATTCAGAATTAAGAGCTAATTTGCCGTTTTTCAGGGAAAGCTGGTTTGTGATCTTATGTGCAAGTTTAAGCTTTGTTATCACCATCATAATAACGGCTCTTCTGATTATTCAAACCAAAAGCTCCAAGTACAAAAGAGATGCGATAAAATCAGTCAGTCAGGATCGTCTTGGTGATGCAGGTTTCTCAATTGACGATGAACCAGGAAATCATTACAATAACGGTTTTGGCCTTCTCTCTAATGTAGCTAATCATAAGAGAAGCAATGGAGCTATAAGTCAGAGCACTGCCAACTTCACCATACCCAAAACGCCACCTCGCCCACATCTCGGATCGGTAGTCTACTCTGATGAAGGCGACGATGATGTATTCGAGAGTATCATTGACAAGCCAGTTAAAAATGATGCCGGAACATCCAAGTACGATAGCAGTGGTGATAGTTTGACTGAAAAGCCTAGTGAGATTAGTAGTAGCACGGGTCCAGAATCTGAGTCGGCTGATGATGAGTATGTTAACATGGCCAAGAAGCACTATGTTAACCATTATGCAAATGTTAATGGGACTCTACGTAGTCAGAAGATCTGGAACAAAAGTGGCAAGCACTATTCGTCACATCGAACGAAACCAAAACTCCCACAACGCCCTGCACCGTCCGTACCTCAAGTACCAAGTGAACCTACCTCATCAGGTTCAGACAATGTGGGTCAGCCTTTACCAAGCACATCAGGGGTGCAAACTATCAGGTCTACAAACTCTATATACGGTGAATCTCAAATTCCTATGAAGAATCGTCAAATGCACCCAGATTTGAGGACTACTCAAGCAAGCAGCTCATCCCACAGCAATGGTAGGAGTGATACAACGGAGTTGGAGCACTCTGACCAAAACCCCTCACAAGATTTGCTCAACAGCCATATCGTTAATCTGAACGGAGGTCGAATTATTGTTGATAATATGGCAGGCAGCAGAGCTCCTTTGCCAGGTTTCACTTCGTTCGTGTAAAACACCCCCCAGCACACGTAGACTCTACAATTTAGTTAAATTATGACCCCCGCTACCTGAAACTAAAATGATATATGGTTCATCTGATTCAGCTTTATTGAGCGAGTTCTAGCTGTCTCGTTTTGCTCTTGATTTCCTTAGATTTTTCTGGCACACTTTCTGGAACGTTTGGTAGTTTTTCTAGCTGCTCAGCAATATCCTCTTCGCTGGCGACAACGATTGTCTGGTTATCAACCTTAATCGCTGGCTTTGTTTCAATGACGTCCTGTTCTCGATCTTGATCCTCCAATGGGTGTGGTATGTAGGATTTGAGCTCCTCAAGTAGATCTGATTCGTCGTATCTCACAGGTGAACGTTGGAGGATTTCGGTGATTTCTCGCTGTTTTTCAGCAGCCTCCTCGCTATCCTGCATGATTTGCTCGATATCATTGATGTCCATAAGACTATTCAGCTGCTTTAGTGCCTCTGTTCCCACTTTGAGACCCTCAACTACGCTAACTTCAATCTGAGTGTACTCGATATCAGATACCAGTTGCTCTAGAGTCTCCAATTGCTTGTCTGTTCTCTCAAGGATCTCTTCCATCTGTTTTTTTCTCCGTAACATGACTAGTGCCCGGTCCTTTTTCCCATTCTGGTACAACTCTAAGGCGAAATCTCTAGTTTTTGCTAGGTCCACCTCTGTTTTCTTTTGGTAGATCCTAATCTTATCTCTCTGGTGCTTCAGTTGTAATATTGCCTTATCCTGTGCCGTTACGGTGGGCGTTCGACGACGAACTCCGAAAAGGTTACCCATTTCTATCGCTAATATTTAATAGGGTGGGTTGCTATAGCCTCAAACAAGAGACAGAAGTCGTGGTTCATCTGGTTGGCAGGGTAAATTTTGAGTATCAGATAAGGAACCATATTATTTTTGTTGCTAGAAAAAGAGATTCGTGGAGAACAGACTGAGGAACAGCACGACCGATTATGCTTACAGCGGCGTGCTGCTGTCAACTTGGGATCGTCGTCGAGGGACACTCGACGTAAAAATTTGCAGGACCGGTGAGCAAAATTTAGTTTTATAACCAACAGATAATCACAGATTGCTAACCTCTCCCTCTGATCTGATCCTCTTCATCGAGGGACCATCTAGAGTTGGAGTCACTTTGATTGACTTAGCAGGCACTTTGATTCCATGAAGATAGAGTCCATCCTCTCTGAGTTCACCGGTTACTTTATCGGGCAATGTTTTGTTTGACGGATGTCGCTGAAAGTATACTTGATTGAGATATGCTTGATAGGAATCAGCGCATGAATTAGGGGGTGCGGGCCCGATGTCGCGCCGATTGACACAGAAGTCGCATCTTATTATATGATAGTCCGTGATCAAACTAAGCATATCGATCTCTTGCCGATCTAATCTAGGTACAACTAACAGTACTTGGCACTTTAAGGCGGAAATGCATTCTCTTAGGAGATTAAGGGTTCTCTTTATAAAAAATTCGTCTTGATAAACAACGACAAGCTTGAGTGAATTGTTATTCGATTGGCGATCAAGATAAGCGCTCAATGTTACGAATGTAGAGTTGATTTTGCATCCTCGGGCTATGCCAATCATCCTCATCCGCCGCTCATCCCTCTTCATTACTGTTGCTAATCTAACAGGGTTGATTGAGCCGATCAAGTCAATAATGAGTACTTTTCGAATGTCCTTCACTGATGTGTCTGAGGGTCCTGCGAGCTTATCGAGTGATTTCTTAGACACCCGCGTGAGTATTCTGCACCACCTGTAAACGAGCTCATTGATGATCTGCTTGTCAGAATGTTTCAGTTCGATGACTGTTAAACGTGAAGTTCGATCAATAAGTGGTAGGTCTTGGAAAATATCGCCTCGTTCAACCCTTGACGAGGTTGACAGAGCGGCAGTTGACTGGATGCTGGGAGCTATGGACATGTTTAGGATTCATTTGGATCCTTTTTGGGCAAACGCCGAATGAATTTAGAGTTTGTTGGTCGGGGTAAGACCGGCGGGTAGATGCGATTGGTGTCGCGGAAGCCAGAATGGGGTAGGAACACGCGTTTGGTCAAGTGAAGTTCAACTCTCCGCTTGGCAGCCAGGTAGCGCTGGTGGAGCCAGGAAGCTGGCGCGAGCATGAACAGCGCATGAGTGCGGCCGGGGGGAAGAAGGGGAGCCGTTGTGTGTGTGAGTGAGTGCGGCGGTCTCTTTGTTGGGGCTACGTACGAAAACGAGCACTCCACTGCCAGCGAATTTCGTTCGTTCGTTCGCTCGTTAGTTCGTTCGTTCGGCCGCTCGCTCACTCGCTCGCTCGTTCGCCTGCTTGCCTCTCGCAATGGATGGCGAATTTTTCACAACAACAATAGTCGTGGCAAGAGAGAGAGAAGGGAAGAGGAGAGAAGGATAATATTATGTTTTTAGATCAAGAGATTCCGTAATCAATCTGAGCAGGTATAATCAAGCGTGGAATTGTCATAAAATGAAAGAAAACATGGACCCTAACGAAGATCTGGTTGAGAAGCTCGTTGGCATTAGCCACGAGACACTAGATCATGCGCAAGTTAAGAAGAAAGAATTGGAAGATCATCATCTTATACACAACCTACGCCAAGTTCTTCAAGATATGAAAGAACGAATTGCCCTGAATCCAAGAATCAACCACGAAGAGGAGCACCAAGATCCGCAACTTATGCGGCTCGACAATATGTTAGTTGCCGAAGGTGTGGCCACCGAAGATGGCAGAGGCCATCCGATCTCTAGTGCGGCAGCCGCGGCCGCTGCCGCAGCCATGGGCGGCCAAATGTCGCCAAGCGAAGGTATAATTGAGAACCAAGAATACAAGAATAAGCTTGCAGATATAAGAGAAGTTTACCATAATGAGCTACACAAATACCATCACGTAAGTAATCGTCTACAAGCTTTCAACTTGGAACTCTCCTGTTGTCAGCGTCAAAATTTATATTCGCTAAGAGGCCAATCAGCATGCACTACATTGCAACCTCGCTTAATCCCGACGTTCAGCTGACCTTTGCACCGAGCTTCGATCGGCGCGGATAGAGTTGATTGGCTGTCAGAGAGAAAAAGCCTTTCCATTCGCCGGCAAACGATTGGCATCCCATGCTATTTCTATCATCATTGTCCGTCTGTGACAGATCCAATTTGCATATCTTCTCACACACATCCAGCATAAACTGCCTTGAGTAAATCTTTTTGCCGCTCCTATTTGAAATGGGATGATATTGCGTTGGTTCATATTTTAACGCCGCTAGTCCGGATTCGGGCTCCTCTTCCGTTTTGTTACTGTCGCCAGCGTCAACGTCGCCGTCGGCTAGCCCCTTGTCGCCGTTTGTCTTGTCTTTAGAGGGAACATCAGCTGCAGTTTCAGGCAAGTCAGGAGCTGACGGGTCCTGTGTATCCTGCTTGTTGGGCCCAGCTGCCGTCTTAGTTTCTTTATCATCGGAAACCGAAGTTGTGTGTGCTGGACTTGAATTTTCTTTTTCCTCGACGCTGTCCTCTGATATTTTCTGGAGCAATGTTTGCGCGGCTTGCTGCTGTTGCTGCGGTCGAGAACTGGCAGGCGAGCTCGGAGCAGTCTCTGCGGCCTTCGTTTCTACCTTTTCGGCGGCTTGAGAGTCCGCTTGCGTTGGGGCAAGTTGATCAACCTTTTTGTCTTTCTCTGCAGGTTGTACTGATTGAACAAGTACCAACCCCATTTTCAAGGACAGCAGTCTCTCTAGTGATGTCGCTATCCTCCAATATCCTACGAAGCAGTGTATGCACGTGCTCCACTGTTGAGGCGGGGCTGGTTGCTGTTGTTGCCCTTGATGAGGGTTCGGCCGACGGAGCTGGCGCGTGCGGCGGCAAAGGCACCTCCTCTTTCGTGATTGGATCCTTGAGCATAGCCAGCTTGCGCTCTCTAGTCCTGGCAACAGTTGCACCTTGGTTGGCTAGATTGGCCGCTTGCATCGGCTGGCTGTGGGGCCGATCCGCCGAGCTGATTGCGGGGCCAATAATTTGGGACGATGATTTGTTGTTATGTTGTTAAGCAATTGTTAGCTGTCCATGTCGATGCTACAGTGTGGTAACGTGTTATGTGGCTCTAGAATTTGATTGGCTTTTTGGGCGTGCAAGTCATTGCAGTCGCGTTCAAGTTAGCGGCCCCACTGTCTCATCACTCCGCGTCAACTCCGTTGCCCATCTTCAAAGGCTCGGGATACATTCCTTCCGCCCTTCCAACTCCTTTTCGCTGTCCAGTGCGGCAATCTGCTATATATAGAGCGCGATAATATAATGGTTATTGTGTGGGCCAGTGTGAGGGTAGACGAAAAAGGAAGCGAGAAGGCGAGCGTGTATATCCCGGTGCGAGTACGCTCGACTTTGGATTAGTTGCGCGGAGAAGGCGAGAACGAAAGAGATGGACAACAAGAGTGGGAGAGAGAGAGAGAGGGAGAGAGAGAATGAGAGCGGAAGAGCAGATAGCAAATCGGAAGAAAAGCGATTAGACGACGCGCGGCGCAATGTTGGGAGGCCGTAGTGGCGCGAGCGAACGGTGCAGCGAGCGGCATCACACTCGCTCGTGGCCGTCTGGGCGCGCGTGTCGCGCGAGCTAGCCCAGCCCAACCCTGACTCTTCCTGTACGCTGACCAGCGTCAGCGAGCCGGCTCAAAGTGGTCGAGTGAGCGCCGCGTTGGGGCCGTTTTCGCCGAGCGGACTGGGCCAGTTGGATGAGCAACCCAGCGGGTTGATGTAGCTATGGTTTGGGGGCCAGGCGCGTCCTGCATCGTAGTTGATGTATTGTTGAGTCGTTGTTGTTCGTTTTCAACGTCAACATATACTCGCAGGCCGCGCGCGCACTCACAAGCACAACAAACTTTTGGGCGCAAATTTCTCGCTCTCGTTGGTCATCATTTTATTTCACCATTCATTCGCTTCACTATTTGCCAGAGGCGCTTAGTGGCTTCGTCGTTGTCGCTCATGGCTTTGTTGGTGTCGCTTGCCTCTCCTCAATGGGCCGGCGGGCAATAGTGTGGGGCGATGGTCAGTGTGCGAGCGCCGGCCAGTGTTGGAGGAGAGAGGAGAGGAAAGGAGAGGCGAGGCGAGGAAGAGTGGGAAGGGGGGAGGAGAGTGAGTTCAACATTCAACTTCAAATTGTAATTTGCACTGGGGCCGCGAACGCTGCATTTGCGCCTTTATTCGCCCAGTCAACACAGATCGCGCTCGCCAAAGAGCGAGTTTGAATCGCGCGCCAAATGGTCGCGACTTGAGCGAATGTCAGAATTGAAGTGAATTCGAACGAAACTAGAGGCAACCATACTAGACGAAACGAAACGAAACGAAACTTTGGCCTAGCTGCCCAAGCTCAGAGTTGATGTCGACTCGGCCAGAGCTATTGCATCGAGTTGCGGCGCTCCGGCTGGCGCCGATGTTGGTTGGTGGGCCAAACAGCGGGCGAACGGAGAGGAAGAGGAGAGCGAGAGAGAATGGGAGAGAGCGCGCGCGCGCTTTCGAGCTGTGGGCGCAGAAGAGGAAATGAGAACAAACAAGTTGTTGTTGCCACTGCTGCCTACGCCTCTGCCCCCTCCGCTCGGCTTCACCAGCGCGCCTGAGCTGCACCAACACCGCTAGGCTTGAGCGAGCGGCGCTCTGGAGACGCAAACATTGAGGCGAGTGAAATGAACAAATGTGCTCTATATCACATGGCTACGCTGCCCTTCAGCTTGAGGGTTCGCTGAAAGCGTCGGTCGGATTCAGTTTAGTTGAGCTGAGTCTAGTTTAGTTGAATGGTTGAGTCTCGCATCTCTCGTCCGCTTGCCCTCCAATAGCAGCGGCAACAGCAACAACAACAACGTGTTCATCTCGCCAATCAGCGACCGATGGCGCGCTCGTGTTGTAACATCTTGTTGGCTTTGAGCTGATGCACGCTCGAGCTCATGGCACAGGTCGTCTGTGTTGGCCAACAATGGCCACCTAGGAAGGCGATGCAAATTGGGCGCCAGTTTGCGCTTGGCTCGTTGCCATTGGTTTCGTCGCTTGCCTAAAGCATTACGAGTGTCCATAGCGGCTCTCGTGCACCCAATGGCCATTTCTACACCTGTTCAGATAAGCACGCGCGCGATTGTGGCCAACTAATCGAACTCTGACGCAACCGCAAGAGCCCTAGCGTGTTAGACAAGAATCAATCACGAACAGGCTGGCCATCGTGGCACAACTTTGCCCAATAACCTGTCCAGCTTGCGGCCCCTTCGGAGCAGCGCTGGATAAATCATGATGATGTGTTAATTGATTTCGGGTTTAGTTACGTGTTTCTGTCATTGGCTGGCGACGGAAGTCAGCGGCAACCAACGCGCGATAGCTGCCAGCAACAATGGTGAGATAGTTAAATGAGCGCGCAAATGGGCCGCCGCCGTCGCCGTGTACCGTTTAGGTGCACGGGTGATTGACTTTGCACAATTAGTGCGCCCGCCGAATGGCGGCGGCCGTACCAATGAGCGCCCTCTTTCTTACACATTGTGTCCACTGATTTGTTGGCCATCCAGCGGCCACCAGTGCCACGTTCACACGCAGCCAAAATCAGCCGCTCCACTGAAAGCTTTAATGGATGACAGGAGTCCTCCTCGCCCCCTCTATCTTTTTACGCCTCCACTCTCCTGCACGGGGCCCTTCCGCTCACACATCCGTCTCATGATTTATGATTTTCGGTTACAAGTCGCCATCTGCACCGCTTACCTATCCTAATTTCTCGAAGCCCATTCGGGGGCACGAACTCAGTTCTCTGGCCTCGCTCTCAGAACAAGCTCGATGAAGTGGGACAGTAAGCCGTGCATAACATCCAATTATCGTTGATGCCAATGAGAGTGTACGCGCTCGCGTTTACTCGCTCGCCTGCTCGCGTTAAAAAGCACTTGACTATGTTGTAATTAATGATCATCGATCATTCGCGTTGTTTGCTCGCCAGATTAAACTTGGCAAATCCAACAACTTCATCCGACATAAGAGGCTGTCCACTGATGAGCCCCATCAAACTAAAGCCCTCGCTCACCGGCCCAGTGGTCGCATCCATTTCGCCACTTTCAAAAATTGTTACCCAACATGGTTGTAATTTGATCGCCACCTTTGACGCCGTTCGCCTGTCACGAGCGGCGCCCGTTTGACGGGCAAGCAAGCTAGTAGAACGAGGCATTTTGACAACTTGTTTCACTCTTTTGTCTTGCACCTAACCGTTTTGTGTCCATGACGCAACCGATTTATGAAAATCGGACACCAGAGGAGAAAATCTAATTTATATCCTTGAGCTCCCTTGAGCATTGAACGCGAGCAAAAGAGAGCGAAGCCAGGTTGCTGCATCTACACGCAAGATGAAACTTGAGCTCCCTCCTTTTCTCTCTCCAACTCTCGCCTCCTTCTCAAAGAGAGAGTCGCCCGATGTTGGATTGGCCTCAACTTTGAGCAGGCGCACTAAACCCTCAATTAGAGCCTCGCCGCCCCTTAAACACTCGCAACGTTTGTGCTACTTCCGGCGCGCTGCCTTCTGTCAACTCAAACTGGCGCCCGGCTGGCGCAAATAATGCTTGTGCGCAACCTAGCTAGCTCCTCTCTGGTGCCACCAAACTAGCTTCAGTTGCCTCTGATAGGAATTAAAAGTGACTTTTGCAACTGTCATTGATATTAATATGTCACCGACGGAGGTTCGCTGGTGTTTGTTGGTTTTAGCGCGTTAAGTTCGCTTACTTTTGGCGCTCAAGAGGGAGCGCGAAAGTGGGGGCCAATTTATTTCCTCGTTTCCTGTTAGGGGCGCCATCCAACGCAAGGCTAGCTGACGTTAATTGGCTCACATCATTTCTACCCCTCCGACTTGCTTTCCTCTTTACAAACTTAATTGATTTGCATGTGCCACTGAACTCGATCCACAGCTTGTTAATACGCGCAGCTGCTTAGGGAAGAGGCGAGGGAGGGAAGAGGGAGGAGGCTAAGACAGCCAGCCACTCAGCCGGCGGCTAAGCCTCTCGAGCTTGCGTATAGGGTCGAATAGACATCAACCACCGAGCGACCGGCGCCGAGCTTTCCCTCATCCAGTTCTATGGGGCTAGGCGATGGCCTCCTCCGAGCTTAGTTCTACTTCCTCGCGGCTAAGCGAGCCGAACAAGTGGGCGAGCGAACTTAGCGAGCAGAAACGAGCAAGCGAGTAGACAGGGAGACAACGCGAGAGTTGCCCGCTCTCGCCTCTGCCTGCAACATTCGGGCCAACTGGAAGAAGAAAGAGAAAGCTGCCAGTTTGCGCGCTGGCTGGCTGGCTCCCTTGGAGACGCGCGCCCACACTCATCCGCTTAGCCATATATCTAGAGCAAAACAGTGGGCGCTGAACTTTGCCGCGGCTGGCGCCACCTCTTTAGCAGTGGGCACGCGAGCATTCGAATGAGTAAGCGCGTGTTACACTACTGTCTTGCGAGCCCTAATCTCGCTCCATCGGCTAGATTCTCCCCTCAAAGTCTGGCTGTTGCCTGATTTCTCATCCTCACTTCTCTTTCCGCCAGTCCTGCTGTTACCCAAGTTACATTTGTGCTCGCACGAAAGCTGCAAGCAAGCTGCGAGCATTGAATCCGCTCCTCTTTCTTTCTCCCTCTTTCGCGCTCACTCGTCGTGATGTTGACATCTGTCGAGGGCGCTCAATTCGCAACGTCATTCGATGGGCTTTTGGCCACTTTCTTCATCGGCTTCCATTCGCCCCTCCAGCCGGCTCCCTCCCGTTACAAGTAGCGACTCCACTCCGGGAGCCCCAAACGATGGCTCGCGCTGGGGCCTCCACTTGCCAGCAGCCGCAACCGCCGCTGCAAGGGCCGAAGATTATCTCTCAATGGCGCCAGGGGCTCCATCGCACCGTTGTTTTTCCTTGGACGGGCCCATGGTTTTGGTGCATGTTTGCATGATAAAACTCTCGCTGCTCCCACTGCTGCTAAGCGGGCGAGCGATTTGAATTCATTTGCGCGCTTGCCCGCTCAAATGGGCTAGTCTGAGCGGCGCCAAGACTCCGGCTGGCGCCCAAATCAGGCAGGACTCGCGCTCACCAAAGATGATGGCGCAAACGAGATATCACTGTGGCCCAGCTACCTAAGACTCGAGGATACTTCCACTAGGCGGCCAGGAGGATTGGTGTGAGCAGTGTAAGAGCTAGCTAGCTAGCTAGCCGGCTTGCAAGCGAGCTAGTCAAGTCCAACTTTTAGCGCCCTGGTGCCAGACACTGATATCTGCAAGCTATTTAGTCTCACTCGCCAGCGCTCGGGCAGCGACCGCTGTGCTGCAGCAGCGGCAGCAGCAAACAGGGGAGTAATGCTGCCTGCCTGCCTGCCTGCCTGCCTGCCAACTGTGTGTTGGCGCACGCACACCAACGGTCGTCGGCAGAATAGGGACGGCGGGGAGCAAGCGACGCAATGAGCAGAAAGCGGGGCTAAGAGGGGGGCGATGTGTGACAAGCAGGGCGAAGATATCGACTGGAATTTCGTTACCCCTTTGCGCCGCTTGCCCACAATGGGAAAAATTTGCCTCTACCTCCTCCATTCTCGTCTCACCGGTCTGCCCGTCTGTCCGCCTGCTCGCCGAAGAATCCCCCAACCACTGGGAGTCGGCCGAATGGGAGGAGAGGACGATTTTGTAGAAGTTACACGGCTCGCTCTTATAGGTTGATTTCCTGCTGCTGCTGCTGCTGCTGCCGCTGCCGTTGCCGCCGCAGCAGCCACCAATGGGAGCGTTGAGCACTGCCACTCGGACTGGCCGTTGTTGGCGTGGACAGAGCTGGCATTGCAAATGGAAGGGCGGCCTGCCAGGCCCAGTGGTCGGCTGGCCGGCCAACTAGCTGGCTCGTTTGGCGCTCGAGGGACGAGGCCAGCGCGAGATTCCTATGTTTGGGGTGGTGCAAACCCACTGCTTACCACTAACTAGCCTCATCCGCTTCTAGCAGCCCCTTAGCGGTGCAGCCAGCTAGGCCGCAAGCTTTCTATCAGCCTAATTGAGCGTCCGGCTGCCGATAGTTTCCGATGAGAGCAACTTGCCTCAGCGAGGCGGCGGTGACCCACTCGCCGGGCAGACGTGCATCGCAAGCGAGCGCCTAAGTGCCGTTCGGGGCCAACCTTTCACTTCCGCTCGATTCAATCAAAACGCTGGGCGCAGGAGCTCGGACGGGAGTGTTCAATGTTATTGATGATATATTTGCCATTTGTCGGCTCCACCATAACAACCCAATTTCCTTT